>ENA-ORXI01000216-ORXI01000216.1-sediment-metagenome-genome-assembly--contig:-NODE-216-length-46209-cov-9.523780_pt1 | contig 46209 bp, 43 predicted proteins | sample MGYA00237861_ERZ511468 | MGnify/ENA primary metagenome ERZ511468 (study PRJEB26299, sample SAMN06266213) | sediment metagenome | isolation source: Hudson Canyon methane seep mesocosm | place: USA:Hudson... | reverse complement strand
TACGTGTTGCATATCCCAAGGTGCAAGGAATTGACCTTTTTTGATATTAACCGGTAAACCTTGGCTACATACATCAATAATGAAACTTGTTTGGCGACATAAAAATGCAGGTGTTTGCAATACATCGACAACACTCGCCACTTCAGCAAGCGGTGAATATTCATGTACATCTGTAATAACTGGAATACCGTATTCTTTTTTAACTTTCTCTAAAATAGCGAGACCTTTCTCAATACCTGGACCACGGTAGCTATTTACAGATGTTCTATTTGCTTTATCAAATGATGATTTATAAATAAAGTGCATGCCTAGGCGATCTGTCACTTCTTTTAATTTGCCAGCCACATCCATTGTCATCTGTTCACTTTCAACAACACAAGTACCAGCAATCAAAAATAATGGTTGTTTACCACCGACATCTTTTCCACATAAATCCATTATTTTTCTCCGCTTTTAGTTGCTCGAACAGCTTTATTCTTTTTAGCCGCGTTAATGAAACCATCAAATAATGGATGGCCGTGACGAGGTGTTGATGTGAATTCAGGGTGAGCTTGGCATGCTATAAACCATGGATGATCCGGAATTTCTATCAACTCGACTAAGTTTTTATCTTGTGACATTCCAGAAAAACGTAAACCTGCATCTTCCAATTGTTGTTTATAGTTGTTATTGAATTCATAACGATGACGATGACGCTCGCTCACTTCTGTTGAACCATAGATGTCCTGAGCAAGACTTCCTTCATCCAAGTGACAAGGGTAACCACCTAAACGCATCGTCCCCCCTAAGTCAGAGTCATGATCGCGCGTTTCAACACTACCATCTTCTTTTTGCCATTCAGTGATCAAACCAATAACTGGATGAGGGGTATTTTTATCAAACTCGGTACTATAAGCACCTTCTAATCCTGCTTTATGTCGAGCATATTCAATGACTGCAACCTGCATTCCTAGGCAGATCCCCAAATAAGGGATTTTATTTTCACGTGCATATTGAGCAGTTAAAATCATGCCTTCAACACCACGCTCACCAAAACCACCGGGTACTAAAATAGCATCCATATCAGCGATTACAGCAGAGCCATCACGCTCAATGACTTCAGAATCCACATAATGTACTTTTACTTTTGTACGAGTATGAATTCCAGCGTGAATTAATGATTCAGATAGAGATTTATATGCTTCGGTTAAATCCATATATTTACCGACCATGGCAATATTGACGGTGTCTGTTGAGTTATCAATATTATCAGCGACTTGCTGCCATTCGCTCAAATCAGCTGGTTTTGCATCAAGGTTTAACTGTTTAACAACAATGTCATCTAAACCTTGTTGATGTAATTCCATTGGAATTTTATAAATACTATCGACATCAACGGCAGAAATAACTGATTTCTCTGGCACATTAGTAAACAATGAAATCTTACGGCGCTCTGAGTCAGGTAAGGGTCTATCCATCCGACAAAGCAATACATCAGGTTGAATACCAATTGTGCGTAACTCTTTAACCGAATGCTGTGTTGGTTTAGTTTTAATTTCGCCCGCTGATGGAATATACGGCACCAAGGTCAAATGCAAGAACATAGCATTATCACGACCTAGCAAGGTACCCATTTGACGAATGGTTTCTAGGAAAGGCAATGATTCGATATCACCTACCGTACCACCAATCTCAATCAATGCTACGTCAGCATCGCCAGCACCTTCATAAATACAGCGTTTAATTTCATCTGTAATATGTGGAATAACTTGTACTGTATTACCTAAATACTCACCACGACGTTCTTTACGAATAACATTTTCATAAATTTGGCCCGTTGTGTGGTTATTCTGACTCGTCATTTTGCCATCAATAAAGCGTTCATAATGACCCAGATCGAGATCTGTTTCTGCCCCATCATCAGTCACAAACACTTCACCGTGTTGTAATGGACTCATCGTTCCAGGGTCAACGTTGATATAAGGATCAAGTTTTACTAGCGTCACTTTCAAACCTCGAGCTTCAAGGATAGCCGCTAATGATGCTGCAGCAATCCCTTTACCCAATGATGAAACAACACCACCAGTAACAAATATAAATTTTGGCATATTTTAGAGAGTTCTAAATTAAACGGTGCAACCAGAATAGTAGCACTCAAATCAGCTACATAAAATAACAGAAATGCTCTTTTCTCTCAATCAAAATCTATAAGTTTAAGTTGCGGCCAATGCCCCTGTACACCATTGCTAGCACTGTATACTTCGTCTATACAATAACCTACAACAGCGACCAACTTATCATCACAGAAGATCAAAGGAATTCTATCTCGTTGCCAAGGTGGAATACACCATTGTTGAAATAAATGCTTCAAGTTTTTGTGATGGGCAGAGCCTTGCGGCTTAATTTGCTCTCCACCTTGGCGAAAACGAATCGTTATTTCTGCTGAAACAGGTAATTTCAATCCTCGACCTTCAGTACGAACCCATTCAACAACTCGACCATCCATCAAATTAACATCTTGAAAACTATTTAATTTAATGATGTTTTCATTATCGTGATGAATCAATGGTGACATGAAGTACAGTTGATTCTGATAGCGGCGAATTTCGACGCCGGACCAACTTACCATTGGGTTACTATCTTGCTTTGCGAGGCAGACCTCATCAATTATTCCTTGCAAATTAACCGTGGATGGCAGAGGTAACTTTTTCCATAAAAAGAAGTGACGTAATAGATTTCGGCAACGTGCCGGTGACAGTGCTAATAATGCGTCAATAGGCAATGAACTAGTAGAAGTATCAAGCTCTAAGCCTGCAAAATCTTGCTCAGCTAATGCATCTAATAATTCACTTGTTTCAGCACAATGTTCTGCACTACGACTAATTGTCTTTGCAGCACTTGGCCAGCGTTCAATAATATCTGGCCATAATTTATGGCGAATGTAGTTTCTATTCCAACGTGTTTCAACATTGCTCGGATCGTCAATCCACTGCAATTTATGAGACTGTGCATATAACAAAATATCACTTTGTGAAACATGAAGTAATGGTCGAAAAGTCTCTGTTTCACCCAAGTTAAAGTGACTTGCCATTGCTGACAGACCTTTAGGCCCTGCACCACGGAATAGTTGTAAGAGTAGTGTTTCAGCTTGATCTTGCTGATGTTGAGCTGTGAGTAAAATATCGTCTTCGGTCAAAGCTTTTTGCAATGCTTGATAACGGGCTTCTCTTGCAGCTGCTTCCACCCCTAATGATTCAATATTACGGACATCTGCTGTTAAAGAAACGAAATCAACATTTAAATCAGCAGCCGTGTCAGCACAATGTTGTGCCCAGACAGCTGAATCATTATTCAAACCATGATCAACATGAATAGCAGCTAGGTTTTTTAACTGAGGATGATCAGAGTGGGCTAATAAGTGGAGTAATACATGAGAGTCAACGCCACCACTATAGGCAATCCAGACTCGCTTTCCCGAGGCTAATGCGCCAACCCCATTGCTAATGACTTGTGGAGACAATGCCACTGTATTTGACTAATCCTCAAATTCACCATAGCTAAGTAGACGTGCTTGGCGCTGTTCAACTAAAGTATCTAACGGTAAATTATCTAATTTATTAAGTTTTTCTTCAATTGCATCTCTTACTTTTTGAGCCATCGCATCCATATCACGATGTGCTCCACCTAATGGCTCTCCAATTACCTCATCGACCAATCCTAATCCTAATAGGCGTTCAGATGTAACACCTAAGGTTGTTGCAGCTTCTGGTGCTTTCTCGGCACTCTTCCATAAAATGGATGCACAGCCTTCCGGTGAAATAACAGAATAAATACTGTATTCAAGCATCATAAGATGATCAGCAACACCAACTGCTAATGCACCACCTGAACCACCTTCGCCAATAACGGTACTGATAATTGGTGTTTTGAGTTGTGACATTTCAAATAGGTTGCGAGCAATCGCTTCACTTTGCCCACGCTCTTCAGCACCAATTCCTGGATAAGCACCTGGTGTATCAATGAACGTAATAACAGGCAAACCAAATCGCTCTGCCATTTTCATCACACGCAATGCTTTACGATATCCTTCTGGGCGTGGCATACCAAAGTTTCGAGCTACTTTTTCTTTTGTATCACGACCTTTTTGATGACCAATAACCATTACTGGTCGTCCGTTTAAACGGCCCAAGCCTGTTACTAACGCAGCATCATCACCATAAGCACGATCACCGTGTAATTCTTCAAAATCGGTAATAATTCGGTGAATATAATCTAGTGTATAAGGACGCTGTGGATGACGAGCCATTTGCGTCGTCTGCCAAGGAGTCAATGATGAAAATATTGAATGGGTTAACTCTTTACTTTTTTCTTGTAACTTTTGAATTTCCTCAGTGATATTTAATTCACTGTCATTACTCATATGACGCAACTCATCAATTTTTGCTTCTAATTCAGCGATTGGTTGTTCATAGTCTAGAAAATTTAGTTGCATTTTTGTTACCTTAAATTCAGTTCTTGATGCGAATTATACACGCTTGCTTGAGTGATGGCTCTCTAGCCTAAGATTAATTCAGAATCATCCTCATCATCTTCATCATTACCATCCCCCATTCGAATAGCGAGTCCAAGATCATTTTTTGAATCTGAATTATGAAGTGCTTCTTCCAGTGTAATCAGACCTTTACGGTATAGTGATAATAATGCTTGATCAAATGTAATTGTGCCTTCATCTGTACTTTCTTTCATTGCCTCTTTGATTTCACCAATACTACCTTTGCTAATTAACTCAGCAATATAAGGTGAGTTATTCATTACCTCAACAGCCGGTACACTCTTACCTTCTGTACTTTTCAATAAACGCTGCGACACAATTGATCGTAGATTTAAAGATAGATCAGTTAATAATTGGCGGTGATAAACTTCGGGGAAGAAGTTTAAAATACGATCGATCGCCTGATTTGCATTATTAGCATGTAAGGTTGCCAAGCAAAGATGGCCTGTTTCAGCATAATTAATCGCATACTTCATTGTATCCATATCGCGAATTTCACCGATTAAAATAACATCTGGTGCCTCACGCAAAGCATTTTTCAATGCATTTTCATAGGTCATGGTATCAATGCCTACTTCACGCTGTTGTATTATTGATTTTTCATGATGATGAATAAATTCTAGAGGGTCTTCTATTGTTAATATATGAGACGTTGAGTTTCGATTTCGATGGCCGATCATGGCTGCCAAGGTTGTTGATTTACCTGATCCTGTCGCACCTACAACTAAAATTAATCCTCGTTTTTCCATAACGATATTTTCTAGTGCTGACGGTAGGTTCATTTGCCCCATACGTGGAATATCACTCTGAATATAACGAATTACAATTGATACTTCACCACGTTGGCGAAAAATATTAACTCGAAAACGACCTATATCTCTTAACGGTATTGCAAAGTTACACTCTAATGTAGAGTCAAACTCATCACGTTGAGCATCATTCATTATTCCCCGAGCCATCTTCTCAACTTCGCCAGGCTGTAATTTATCTTGGCCTACCGGACGAATATTGCCATCTATTTTGATATGAGGCTCCGCACCCGTACTGAAAAACACATCTGAGGCTTTTTTCTCAGCCATCAATTTTAGATAAGGGGTTACATCCATGAATTAAGTCCTGTTGTTGTCAATATGATCATTTTTTTAATCCAATCTTATACGATACGTTTCAGCTAGAGAAATCTCTTTAGCTCGAGCTCGAGACAAGGCATTCATTGTCAATGGTATCATGCCAGATTTCAAGCCTTCTTTATGAACCTCAACTGTTGTCACATCTGCTCTAATTGCGCCTCTGACATCATCATTTATCTGTAACAATTCATATACTGCAATTCGCCCACTCACGCCAGTTTGATTACATTGTTCACAACCTGATCCATAATAAAATCTTTCAGTATCCTTGATACTCAATGATTGTCTGACCATCTTATCTACCGGCTCTAACTTAAGGCAATGCTCACAGTTCTTTTTGACTAGTCTCTGTGCTAATACACCTAATAGACAACTTTGTAGTAAGTAGGGTTCTACTCCCATTTCAATCAATCGTGTTATCGCGCCAGCCGCATCATTAGTATGTAATGTACTTAACACTAAATGACCTGTTAATGCGCTTTCTACAGCGATTTTTCCTGTTTCTTGATCACGAATTTCACCCACTAAAATCACATCAGGATCATGACGTAAGATATTTCTTAATGCCCTTGCAAAGGTATAACCAATGGTATGATTAATCTGGATCTGCTCAACACCATCCATATGATACTCGACAGGATCTTCAACGGTAATGATATTGACGTTTTGTTTTTTAACTTCATCTAAAGCGGCGTAAAGAGTTGTTGATTTTCCTGAACCAGTAGGCCCCGTCACTAAAAAGATACCGTTACTTTTATGCAACAAATCTACGAAAATATCTTCATCGTGCTCATTAAAACCTAATTCTGAAATCGACTTTAATCCTACACTTGCATTAAGCAAACGTATCACCACACTCTCGCCTTCAACAGTCGGCATAATAGAAATTCGTAAATCAACTACATTACTATTACTGCGAACACAGCTACGGCCATCCTGAGGCATTCGGCGCTCGGCAATGTCCATACCGCCCAGTATTTTTATGCGACTTACAACGGCAGGTAATAAGGACTTACTGATAAAACGAATTGTTGTAAGTGAGCCATTAAGACGATACATGAGTTCCACATTTTTTTCACGGGGTCTAAGGTGAATATCTGATGCCTCACGATTGATTGCATCACGAATGATATTACTCACTAGGCGAACAATCGGTTTCTCACTTCCTAACCTCTCAAGCTCACCTTCAATGTCAGTGTCTTCACGGTCATCCATAGACTCTAGTGCTAACTCATCATCCTGTGCACCATAGTTTTTTTGAATAGCCCACTGCACATCTTTTAAGCTTGCAACAGATGCATCAATATTTAACCCGGTAATAAATCCTAATAATTGATAAACATCTTGCTGCTTGGGGTTAGCTATTGCAATTGATAATCGAAAATTATTCACTTCTAAAGGAATGACATTATGTTCTCGTGCAAACTCAGCTGGAATCAGTGCCAACACGGCTTCATTAAACTTATAATTACGTAATTCAACAAAAGACAAACCTAATCGTTCAGCTAAAGCCCTCTCTTTCTTATCATTTTTACAGTATTCCACTTGAGGTTCTGGCTCTGGTTTAGGTCTACTGCTAGTGCTTTCTTCGTTCATTGGATATCGGTCAACGATATCTAACTCACCTAATAAAAGATCATGTTTAACTTGAGTAGAATTTGGGTCTTTATCAGTTGCCACATCAACTCCTAAATTTGCTGGCTATATTTCATTCTAACAGCGCTGACCATTGGAAGTGCAGCTAAGTCTGATAATAACGCATCTGTTGGTATAACATTCCAGTCTTCACCTAGACGAATAAGTGTACGAGCATTGCTATTTTTATAATCTACTTCAAGCGCGGTCAAACCTTCTCGATAAGGTGTTAACGTCTGCTGTAAAGTTTGAATCCAATCATTACCATCAGTGTCGCTATCAATATTAACTACCAAAGCTTTTCCACACATTTCACGAGCTCTAGATATATCATAAACGCTCTCAGCAGTGGCGGCTAATCCACCGGTAAAGTTATCTTGGCCAATTTTCCCCTGAATCACAACCAATTTATCTGGCTGTAATAAGGTTTGATACTGCTCATACACTTCGGCAAAAACTCGAACTTCTAAACGTGCCGTTTGATCATCAAGTGTAATAAAGGCCATCCGACCACCATTCTTACCTTTCATTGTACGAATCGCAACAATCAAACCAGCTGTAATAACCGATATCTCATTACGTTGATATCCTTTTGATTCAGGTGCATCTAAGTCTGTTATTTTTTTCGGGATAAATTGACTTAATTCATCACTATAACGATCGATGGGGTGACCACTTAAATACAGTCCCAGTGTTTCTTTTTCTGCTATCAGTAAGTGTTCTTCAGACCATTCTGCTGACATTACTAATGGCTCTTCTACATGTTCAGTTTCATCAACGGTCAACAAACCAAACATATCATTTTGACCGCTATCACTGTTATCGCGATGTTGTCCAGCAATCTGTAAGGCCTTAGTGATGCTTGCTTCTAAGCTTGCACGATGGCCACCTAAGGAATCTAAAGCACCGGCTTTAACCAAAGAATTCATTACCCTACGATTGACTTTTTTCATATCAACCCGCTGACAAAACTCATATAGACTTGAGAATGGCTGACCTTCTGATCGTTCAGAGACAATCCCTGCTAATGCTGCTTCACCTACCCCTTTAATGGCTCCTAAACCATAACGAATTGACTTAGCATCTGCCACGGTAAATTGAATCTTACTGTTATTCACATCTGGAGGTAAAACATTTAAACCAAGATCACGACAATCATCGATTAAACCAACAACTTTATCTGTATTATCCATATCAGCGGACAAAACTGCAGCCATAAATGCTGCAGGATAATGTGCTTTTAGCCATGCTGTTTGGTAGGCAACCAAGGCATACGCTGCTGAGTGAGATTTATTAAAACCATACTCAGCAAACTTCTCCATCAAATCAAAGATTGGACCTGCTGTTTTTTCATCAATATCTCGTTTTTTAGCCCCCTCTAAAAACAACTCACGTTGCTTGGCCATTTCTTCGGGCTTTTTCTTACCCATCGCTCGGCGTAGCATGTCGGCACCACCCAAACTATAACCCGCTAGTACTTGGGCAATTTGCATTACTTGTTCTTGATAAACAATAACACCGTAGGTTGGTTTTAAAACCGGCTCAAGATCAGGGTGAGGATAATCAACTTTCGCTCGACCATGTTTCCGGTTTACGAAGTCATCGACCATACCTGACTGTAAAGGACCAGGTCGGAATAAGGCTACCAAGGCGACGATATCTTCAAAAGTATCAGGTTGAAGACGCTTGATAAGCTCTTTCATACCGCGAGACTCAAGCTGGAATACCGCTGTTGTCTCAGCTCTTTTTAATAAGTCATAGCTTTGTTTATCATCTAAAGGTATTTGTGTAATATCAATCTTTGCAGCTTCATCTGCCGGTAACATCGCTTTAACATTTTTAACAGCCCAGTCGATAACCGTTAATGTTTTAAGGCCTAAGAAGTCAAACTTCACCAAACCCACATCTTCAACATCATCTTTATCATATTGCGATACCAAACTAGCACCGTTTTGCTCGCAATAGATAGGGGTATATTCTGTTAAGGCTTTTGGTGCAATAACCACACCACCCGCATGTTTACCAACATTTCGAGTTAAACCTTCTAACTGTAGAGCGAGATCAATCAGTGTTTTAACATCTTCCTCTTTGTCATAACGCTCTTGTAACAAAGGCTCTTGCTCTAAGGCCTTCGTTAAGGTCATTTTTATTTCAAAAGGAACTAATTTAGCTAAACCATCAACCAAACCGTAAGGAAAGCCTAATACTCGGCCTACATCACGTAATACAGCCTTTGCAGCCATCGTACCGTAAGTGATGATCTGCGAAACATGATCTCGACCATAATGCTGAGACACATATTCAATAACGCGGTCTCGACCTTCCATACAAAAGTCGATATCAAAATCGGGTAATGAGACCCGTTCGGGATTAAGAAATCGCTCGAATAACAAGTCATACTCTAATGGATCAATATCAGTAATTTTTAAAGCATAAGCGACTAATGACCCTGCACCAGAACCCCGCCCAGGCCCTACCGGTACCTCGTTATTTTTTGACCATTTAATGAAATCGGCAACAATTAAGAAATAACCCGGAAACCCCATTTCATTAATAACATCTAACTCAATCTGTAGACGATCTTCATATTCTTTTCGGTTCTCTTCAAGAACTGCCGGATCTGGAAACAAAACCGGTAAACGTTCTTCTAAACCTTCATAAGACTCCTGGCTAAAAAACTCCGCAATAGTCATGCCTTCAGGAACGGGGAAATCAGGTAAATAATGTTCACCTAATGTTAACTGAGCATTACAGCGTTTAGCTATTTCAATCGTATTTTCAATCGCTTCAGGAATATCGCTAAACAGCTCAATCATTTCGGCTGGTGTTTTTAAATACTGTTGATCAGAATAATTTCGTGCTCGCCTTGAGTCATCCAACAACCGACCTTCACTAATACACACTTTAGCTTCATGAGCTTCAAATTGCTCAGGTGATAAAAAACGTACATCATTGCTGGCAACCACAGGTAAATCATGCTTCACGGCAAGATCTAAAGCAGCATGGATATAACGCTCTTCATCCTCTCGACCTGTACGAATTAACTCTAAGTACAAGCTATCGGGAAATAATGTTTTCCAATGCTGAGTAATCTGCTCGACTTCTTCAGTCTGATTATTAAGTAAAGCTTTACCCAAAATGCCTTCACGACCGCCCGCTAAACAAATCAAACCATCAGTTTGCCCATCTAACCATTCAAGATCGAGCATCGGTACACCAAGGTGCTGACCTTCCATATAAGCACGTGATAACAGCCGAGATAAATTCAGATAACCCACTGTATTTTGGCATAACACCACAAAACGACTCGTTCTTTTAGGATCCTCTGGGTCACGAAGACGTAAATCAGCGGCAATTATTGGTTTTATACCAGATTGCTGTGCTGTTTTATAAACCTTTACTGCTGCAAATAGATTATGTTGATCTGTGACTGCAATTGCAGGCATACCTGCATCAACAACCGCTTGAATTAAGGGTTTAATGCGCACTAAACCATCTACTAAAGAATAGTCCGTATGAAGGTGTAAATGAACAAACTGGTCAGACATAAATAGTTAACGATCTCTTAAATTTTACTCGATGCCATCATTTTCACTAAAGTGGGAGTGGCTATAAACTTATAATACAATTTGTACGTTCTGCTCCACCATTCATGTAAAACGAACAGGTTCAGGCTTAATACCTTGCCCTAAGGTTCCATCAACAATGGCAGTGGCTTCTTTTCGTCCCATAGCAAAGGCATCTTCTTCACTCATCGTAGTTTGAAATGCATCCGCATTATTAGGCTCCTTCTGACCCTCTTGTTTCAGGTATAAGGTTTGAGTTGGATAAGCGAATTCAACATCTAACTGTTTGGCCAAACGTAGAATATCTAATAAGAAACGGTGTCGTTCTCTTAACTCAGTATTCCAGTCTGGTGTTTCCCAAAATACATAAACAAGAATATCTAAAGACGTTGCACCATATTCATTAAAATAGACTTGATAATAATCTTTTCGCATATAAGGATGTAGTTGAATTAAAGCTCTAATCCCTTCACAAAATGCATCAATTTTTTCTGGTGGCGTATCGTAAGTTAATGACAACATGGACTTCATTCGACGATAACGTCGTGCGCCCATATTATCTATCTTTGTCGTTGTTAATAATGCATTAGGCAATGTAATTAATGAGTTATAGAACGTTCTTATGCGAGTACTTCTAAATCCCACTTCTTCAACCGAACCTTCAACATCACCAATAATCACCCAATCACCAATATGAAAAGGACGATCTAATAAAACAGTTAATGAGCCAAAAAAGTTACCAAGTAAGTCTTTAGCGGCCAAAGCAAAAGCTAAACCACCCAAGCCAAGACCCGCTAATAAACTAGTGACATCAACATTCAAATTGTCCGCAACAAATACGATACCGATAACAATTACAAAGACTTTTAGTGTCTTATTCACCATCGGTACAAGCAAATCATCAAATTTATTTGATGTTTGAAGTGCTCTACTCATCATTAATGTAGCTAATAAATCTACTACACGGAATGCACTCCAAACACCAGATAGACTCACTAATAGCTTCACAGCAACCAGTAAAATATTATCTGCCAAAGTTGGCAATCTTAACAGCGTTAAACCTATCAACCAGATAACAGCCATTGCCATCAATGCCAATGGTCTTAATACCGTTTCATCTATTTCAGAGAATGTAGCATGATTTTTTTTCCATCGTGAAATATTTAGTTTCAAAAACCAAGATAATGATTTATCTGCTATCGAGCCAAGAAATATTATTATTAACAAGCCCAGCCATTGCCAATACTCCAACAAAAAACCACCTTTTAAACTGCTAGGTATTTTTGTTCGTAAATCTACTTTACCTGCTAAACCCTCCAACGCCATAAAGTCTGGTTTCTGTTCTGATGCAGCAGATTTTTCCGTTAAACCACTCGATTCAGCAATATCTTCCACAGCATAGCTGGCATTTTGAAAACTGATAAAGCTCAGAGCTAGCAAACAAATTATTATAATCTTTTTCATGTTAGTTCCAATTCCATCTCAGGATCGGGGGCATAACTCAACACCGTATTTGCTGCACTTTTCCACTCTTCACTTGCAAATAGTTCATTACGAACAAAGCTATGTCGCCCATGTAATCTAACCAATCTCATATGTCGCACAGGGTCTGGCTGAATTTTTAAACCATCAATCACTTGAATGGCACTTTCGGGTTTATTACATACCAGTACCATGTCACAACCAGCCTCTAATGCGGCTTCAGCACGAGCAAGAGGATCGCCAATAATCGCGGCGCCTTCCATACTTAAATCATCACTCAACACGGCACCTTGAAAACCCAAACGATCACGTAATATTTCTTTAATCCAGTACGGTGAAAATCCTGCTGGTAATTCATCGCTTTGTTCATAAACAATGTGTGCAGGCATTATCCCAGCAAGTTCTGACTGACAAAGCTGACGAAATGGCAACATATCTGCTTGCCACATATCTTCAAAATGTCGTTTATCAACTGGCAAACCTAAATGTGAATCAACCTCAACCGCACCATGTCCGGGGAAATGCTTTCCTACTGCAGGCATCCATGCACGTTTCATCCCTTGAATATAAGCATGAGCCATCGATGCCACTGCTTGTGGATCACGATGAAAAGAACGATCACCAATTATTTCACTGACACTATAATCAAGGTCTAAAACAGGGGCAAAGCTAAAATCAACACCAACAGATCGTAACTCTGCCGCCATTAACCAGCCTGTTTTTTCGGCACGTTCTAAGGTTTGTTTCGGATGTTGCATATAGTGTTTACCCAAAGCACCTATTGGCGGCAAACGGGTAAAGCCTTTTCTAAAACGTTGTACTCGTCCACCTTCATGATCAACAGAGATCAATAAATGTGGTTCTCGTAATGCTCTAATACTTTCTGTAAGTGCAGCAACTTGCTCGGGTGATTCATAATTACGACTAAATAATATGACGCCGCCAACGAGTGGATGCTGCAAAATGTCTCGTTCTACTTCACTTAGCTCCAAGCCAACTAAGTCGACCATTATTGGGCCTAATGTCATAAGTCACCTTTAAAATACCGTCATTTCGATAGTCTTGGAGCCGGAATCTATATTAATACAAGACCCCAACTATAAACAGTTGAAAACGACAAGTTTAATTATTCATGGATCATCACTTTTGTTCCGGGAACAACCAGATCAAATAGAGTCAATAAATCCTTATTATGCATGCGAATACAACCATGTGATAATGGCTTGCCCATAGGAAAGTGTTCAGGACAACCATGGATGTAAATATAGCGTTGCATTGTATCAACATTTGCTAATCTATTTTTACCCAATTCAAGACCACTAAGCCATAAAATTCGAGTTAAGATCCAATCACGTTCAGGAAACTGGACACCAAGTTCAGGTGTGTATATTTCACCAGTAGCTCGTCGACCAACAAAAACCGTATTTTCTGCTTGATTAGCGCCAATACAGGCACGAATAGTGTGTAAACCACGCGGCGTACAGCCGCTGTCTTTCTGTTCACCCGCGCCATTAAGAGCCGTTGAGACATCAGCCTCAAACTTTAAGTCATCGCCATCCAAGAGGTAGCATCGTTGTTCTGTAATCGAGATAGTAAGCATGGCTTTCACTATAAACAATTTAGGCTCAATACTAAACAGCCTTTGCAAATTAATAATCAGTATTACACAAGCCTATTCACCTTTAAGTAATACACCCTGCGTTGATAAAAGTGCTGTTAATTGAGAGTTGAAATTGATTATGCCATTATCAGTTTTCAAGATATGAATGAATTTAATTAGGGGCTGTCCCAGATAACTAGCTTAGTCCAGCTCCTCTTTACTTGAACTGAACTTGTGGCTTTGGGTTGTTCTGTTTTGGGGTGCTTAATCTGCTCTTCTTCATGCTGTCCTCGATAATACATTTTATGTGTTATCTGGGACAGCCCCTTAATCTTAATTGAGATTGAAGAAAATAGATCAATTTTGTAGTTTTTAAGATATCTAAAATTTGAATCTAATTTGGGCAGGGGCTTGTGTATCACCGAATTCAGGCCCACTTCTGTTTGTATTGTATTGTTGATTATGACGGATTTGCATTTCTTCGTAGCTGGGATCATAGCCATATCTGATTCGGCCTTGTGGCTGATCATCTGGTGAACGCCAGTCATAGTCACTTGTGGACGAATCACGCCAGCCTCCACCACTATCGATTTCTACTGGATCAAGATCATCGAAACTTGTTGTTGGCAGTTTGAGTTCGGTACCATTTTGGGCTAAAACAATAGTTGATGCGAGCAAGAATACCAGCGTAGTTAATGGCCGTAATTCAGCGTTATCAGTGAATTTCATGATGTTATTAAACATTATTCAGCTTCATGTTGCCAATCAAGAGTTTCAAACCAGTGTTTGTGAGTAGTTGAAAGCCATTTATCTGCAGTTCTAGCGGTTATCCAGCTATTGAGAAAATTCAACCATTCTTGCTGTCCTTTATTTACACCAAAACCAGATTGGAATGAAATCAGAGGCTTTGATAAAGGCATATCTACTTTTTCTGGATTACGTAGAGCCAAAAATTCAGGTTGTGGCGAATCGCTTACATAAGCGTGAGCTTTGCCATCAACAACAGCTTGGCTAGCTTCATCAGCTGTTGGAGCAGCATTAATTTTGGCCTTGTCAAATATGCGCGTTACTAAATCATAAGATACCGTTCCCGATACAACACTAAAAGTAACATCAGCTTGATTAAGTTGATCAAAATCAGTGATATCTTTAGTCAATTTGATATTGGTGGCCAAGGTAAGACCAAACTCCGAATAGGGTTGAGAAAAGCTCAGCTTCAGTGCACGTTCTGGTGTGATTGCCATACCACTAGCAATAATATCAATTTCGCCTTTTCTAAGTGCGCTGATAATATTTTCCCACTTGTATAAAATAAATTCTGGTTTAACCCCCATATCTTGGGCAATTTTTGTAGCCACATCAATTTCAAAACCTGAAAGTTGCCCAGACTTATCCTGCATAGTCCAAGGTTCAAATAAGGAAAATCCAACTTTTAACGTTCCTCGCTCAAGGATAGAGTCAACAACGTCAGCATAGACATTGATGGACAAACTTATCAGTAAAGTGAATAGTAAAAATAGTTTTTTAATCATTGTTAACTCTCAGATTTAATTCGGCCAGAAATTGTTGGCGATGATTTTTGTGCAGGTATTGTACCAAGGAAATTTGGCTTTATGTTATTCACTACAGTTTATGATGGAAATAAGGCATAGCACTTCTCGATAAGCAAGGAGTTATGGGGGGAAAGACTAATCACTACTGTTATATTAAATAGTGATAGCGCTACGGTTATTCAGACATAGAATGGTAGACTTCATGAATAAGCTTTTTCCCACCTACAATACTATGATTTTCTTTTAGGAACAAAGGAAACGCTACCCTTTGGTGTTAGATTCGATTGATTACACTTAAATTTAGTTTAATGTTGGAATGTGGCCATAAAACCTCCTCTTTTCGTGGGTAACATCACTAACAGGATTAACCATCAGAATGTACTACTATCACGTTACGATCGCTTATAAAGGCACTCACTACTTTGGCTGGCAAGCACAATCTACAGACACTTTATATGAAGACAAGCTAACAGTAGAAGGTACGATTCAAAATGCCTTGAAAAAAATAACAAACTATCAGCCCTGTACTATTTCCGCCGCCAGTCGCACTGATGCTGGCGTTCATGCTCAGGGCCAAAGAGCAAAAATAACCATAGCCAACGAGATCAGCCCTGAGCACCTATTATTAGGGCTCAATTCTTTATTGCCAATCGACATCCGTATCCTAGAATGCCAGCCATCAACAAAAGACTATCAACCCAATAGAAGTAGTGTTAGCAAGGAATACCACTATTATTTTTTAGTCTCTCCGGTTGATAATGTAGCCACCTCCGATATTGTTTTGCATTTGCCGATTGAAAACTTTGCTCCAGATAATCTGGCATTACTACGCGCCGCCTGTCAGCTATTCATTGGCAGACATGATTTTTATAACTTTAGTAGCCGAGATAGTAGTATCAGCACAAGCGTTAGAGAGATTTTTTACTGTGACATTCATCAGACCAGTTTTTTACCACTGGCTAACAATATGTATTATCTTAAAATCATTGGAGAAGGCTTTCTAAAACACATGATTCGTTATTTGATGGGCGCTTTGCTTGAATTGGCCAGAAATCGAATCACCCTAGATGAGATCGCGCTCTATCTGCAGCAACACCAAGAAAGTAAACTAAGTCCTAAAGCGAAAGCAAAAGGCTTACATTTAATCCATATTGAAGTGCCTGAATAAAGAATAAATATTACTCCCCCCCCAGTTACTTAGAGACAGGTATCATATAGAAAATTTTAATCAATCCAAGGAATATTTATCTATGTCGTTTGGCTCTTTAGGCTTGTGTGATGAGCTATTAAAAACAGTTGCAGAACAAGGTTATACAACGCCATCACAGATACAGACTGAAGCTATTCCGGTGGTACTTAGTCAGCGTGATGTTATGGCGGTGGCACACACGGGCACGGGCAAAACGGCTGGTTTTACGCTGCCTATGGTGCAGCTATTGTCTGGTGGCCCAAGCCCGCAGGCTCAACATGTGCGTGCCTTAATCATTACGCCGACCCGTGAGCTTGCTGCTCAGGTTGCCGATAGCATTCAAAACTACAGTCGTCATATGAATATTCGTTCTGCGGCCGTGTTTGGTGGTGTAAGGATTGAGCCTCAAATAGCTCACCTGCAAGGTGGTTTGGATGTGCTTGTTTCCACCCCAGGTCGTTTGATTGATCTTTATAATCAACAGGCGATTAAGTTTGATCAGCTTGAGATATTGGTCTTGGATGAAGCTGATCGCATGTTGGATTTAGGGTTTATTGATGATATCCATCGCATCCAAATGTTGCTACCTAGCCAACGTCAAAGCTTGATGTTTTCAGCAACGTTTTCTACAGAGATCAAGTCGCTTGCTAACGGCATGTTAAATAATCCACTTTTGATTGAACTAGCTGCCGCGAACAGTGCTGTCAATACGGTTAAGCAGTTATTACATCCTGTAGACAAAGAGCGTAAAAGTGAGCTATTGATTCACCTGATTAAAAAGAATAAGTGGCATCAAGTTTTGGTCTTTAGTCGCACCAAAAAAGGTGCAGATAGTTTGGTATTGCAGTTGAAAAATGCTGGTATTAGTGCCGACTCTATCCATGCGAACAGAACTCAGCATGCACGCACTCGAGTCTTAGAGGGCTTTAGGAACGGGAATATTTTAGTATTGGTCGCAACTGATATTGCTGCTCGGGGCATTGATATAAATCAACTGCCTTGCGTTGTTAACTTTGATCTCCCTTATGTACCAGAAGACTATGTGCATCGCATTGGTCGTACCGGTCGTGCTGGCACCGTTGGTTTAGCAGTTTCATTGTTCAGTGAGGATGAATCTAAGCAGTTACAGTCTCTTGAACGTTTCATTGGACGACAGTTTGAAGGTGATATCATCCCAGACTTTGAGCCCAGAAAGAAGGCAGTAGCAGACTCATCGGATGATGAAGAGTATGGTAATTTTGAGGCAGATCCTAAACCCCAACGTCGAGGTCAATCTCAGGGGCGTGGAAGTCGTGGCGGTCACTCATCTAATCGCAAGCGAAGATAAAGAGATCAAGGTATCAACCAACTTTACATCCCCGTTTTCACGGGGATGTAAGTTCTATACATTATTAGTTATTAATCACGAATGATTCTAAATGGTAAATACAGTAATACCAATAGAAACAAAGCAATAGCTGCAAACCATGGGGCCCAACTGTAGCTTACAATTTGGTCTCGTGTTTTCACTTTGTTCTCTAGTGCATTGATAACGGTGTTTACTTTGGTTGGTGACATCACCGCGTCAAAATTCAACATATTTGCTAAATTATTGATATGCGATTTTTTCTGAGAAGATAGATGTTCATTTTTGGGTTTTGCAGCTCGCTCTTCGGCAGATTCATTTCGAAGTGAGGCATATACATCTTCATGTAACACTTCATTTTGCTGCCAAAAACCATCAGCTGTGCCATCAAATTTATGCTTAGGAATAGGCAATAACTTATCCCCCCCTACGCCAACAAACACACCTGATATTTCACCTAATTTCTTTTTATATTTAGGAAATAGAGTTTCATGTAATGGTGGAGCTTCATGTCCATCAGTTAAAAATACGACATCTGGGCTAGGATCCATCAATTTAGCTTGATCAATGGCACCAAAGACAGCTTTTGACAATTCACTTGATAATGCCCAAGCGATAGAACCATCAATCTTGGACAGCATTTGTGTTAAATCATTGTAGCTAGCACAGATTTCTACTGGATTGATGAGTACTAAACTACGAGATTCACTAAATGCAGCTAGTCCAACATGTGAGCCACAAGGCAATTGTTGTAGTGTTTTCTTGGTGTAGTCTTTTGCCCATGTTAAACGGCTTACTGTTTCGCCATTTAATTCGACATCTTTTACATCCATGCTTTGTGTAATATCAAGCACAAACATAAGGTCCATAACTTTGACAGTTCGATCTGTACGAGGGAACCATAATGCAGACATGATCAATACTATGACTATCAACATCAAAAATGCTGAAGCAGCAATACGTGATTGATAGGATAGTTTCATGGTAGATCTACTCTGAAACCGACCGCTTTAACCACTACGCTTTCTGAGCCTTTTCGCTTGCTATAGGCTTTAGTGATAGTGACTTCTTCTGGCACCATTAATAAGGCTAGCTCCAGATTATAGCGTGCATCCCATAAAGAGGAATCTAATAGTAATGCAGTACGATAATCTTGCTTGGCAAGACCTACTAATGGAAGTCGGCCTGAATCATCTGAAGGCAAAGCTTTAGCGTCACGAAGATGAATATTGCCACGATTATAATATGCCATTGCTTCTAAACTCGCGTCATTAGTTTCCAACACGGTAGTCAAACGCTCTAATGCTTTTGCTGACTGACCTTGCTCAACATCATTATAAGCTTGTGCAAATTGTGCTTTTAAATGTTCAGGCACTTGTTCAAACTTAGTTGGCTCACTAATAAAAGCATTGATTTTACCCGTTTGCCATAGCTTGTAGCCTGCTTGCCCTGCAAACAGAAGACTCACTATTGCAATAATGACTAATAACCAATGTGATAGATTTAAATATTTATTCATGTGCTTTTCTCACTCCCCATGCTGTATAAAACTGTGCTAAAACCAATATCAACATGGTTATCATTGCAATCCAAAAGAATGGTGCTATTTTTATCTCACGTGGAAGAATTTCTTCCACAATCAAGGTTTGGCTTTCTTGTTTATCAATCGTATCAATAGCTTCAGAAAAGCTTTTTACTGATTCAATTTCAAACACTTTATATGGGATACCAAGATCTTTAAAGAAAGTATGCAATCGTTTCTCTGGTGTATTTTTCCATGAGTCATCGTCACTTTCTTCTTCAATACTCAAGCCTGTTGTGGATCTCATATAAACCCAATACAGCGTTAAGTTTTCACGTTTGTATAATTCAGTGATTTTGTTCTTATCTTCATCTGAAAATTCTTGCCCACCATCTGAAACCAACAACACCGTCCGTGAGCCGCGATAGGTTTCTTTACCATACATCTCTGCAGCCTTGATCATGGCTGCTGCAATATTAGTTTCAGATAAACCTTTACCTAATGCACTGGCATTAATCGTTGCTCGAATCGAATCTTTGTTATAGCTCAAAGGCAGTAAATCAAGTGCTTTATCACTAAATAATACAAAACCAAAACGATCATCTGGACGTTTATTAACAAACTCCAATAAATACTTCTTAGCTATGCGTCGTTTACTATCCCCTTTACCTACCGTACGATTAACAGCTAAGGCTTTACCTCGTGTTGAGAAAGGGTCATCCATACTACGACTACGATCTACCAAGATAACAACTTCAGCACCACTACCGACACGTTCAATTTTTTGCTCTGGAATATAAGGTCCAGCTAATGTCAAAATCAAACTTGCTATCACTATTGATGCCAAGGCTTTAAGAGCTAGCCCAATCGCATTAGATAATGGGTCAACGGGAACAAAATGACTCCATGCAACCGTCTTATCTTGATTATGCGTAAACCATGGCAACAACAGTAAAGGCAGCAGTAATAGCATCATAGGTAATGCCCACTGTAAACCTAATAATGTCATGCTAGCATCTCCTTAGAACGACACGCTTTAGCTAATTTCCTAACATCATTAATGTCAGGTCCTTGCTGTGTGTTACGTGCAAAGAAGTGTTGCTCTGATTGCTTGTAAAACAGTTCAATATCATCTTGTAATGTTACTAGCCAAGGATATTGTGCTATCAAGTTATCAATTTCACCATAGACAACAACCGTACCTGATGTGTGATTAAAGGCTGTATGTAAAATACGAGCTGCTTGATCAGGTGTCACGGCATGCAGTTTTAAACGCGATAAATCATGAACGGCTTGTGCAAATGGTTGACGGTTTTTCGTTTTCCAACCGAAGTGCCATAACGACAATATAAGGCCAGAAATAACGGCAATAACCGCGAACAGTTTTAACTGTTTTTCAGTTTCTACTGTTGATATTAATGTCGGTGCTGTATCAGGCTTTGCAGCAAGATTAGCCACGCCTTCAGAAACAGCTAATGACGGTCCAATTGTTATTGGTGTTGATGGAACAAGCAGCCACTTTTCATCTTGCTGTTTAATATCAAATTTTGGTGTGTCAATTAATGTATTTTTGATTGGCACATTAACGATTTGATAATGAAATACCAGTTGCTCTGCCGTTTGGTCAAAGCTTTTGAGATATAACCACGTACCATAACGTTTCTCTTGCTGAGGTAAGCTTGAAGTATCAATATCTGCAGTCAAGGTGCTTAAATCAACCTGAACATTAACTTCATCACCTAATAATAAGCCCCATGTCCTGTCAACGCTTACATTAAGCGGTGCCTCTTCGGCGATACTCGTTCCTGCATAAATAGTGACGACAATCATCATCACATATTTTAAGAGTGTAGATCTTAAATTTATCATTATTATTTCCTACCTAAAAAGTAGTCTGTTAGCTGTTCGCCAGTGACATCACCATCGGTAAATATGGGTCTGACTCTATGGCGCATAAAGCATTCAGTTAACTGTTCAAAATGGTCATCCATTGTTTGCTTCCAACGTTTCTTGATACTTGGTCGCATCCAGATACTACGTCGTTCACCCGTTTCTGAGTCACACATTTCTGTCCAACCGGCGTGAGAAGGTAAATGATTCACATCATCATGTTTCCAAACAACAGGAACAACCGTATAACGTGACAGTTGTCGTAGTGCCTTATCGACTAGATCAATATCACAGCAGAAATCTGACGCTAAAAACACAATTGCATGTTTGCTAGTAATCATATTGGCTGCATGAATTAAACCATCAACACCTGCACCAGGTGCCGCGTCAGCATCACGGATCATATCCGCCGCTATCAGTGGCATACTTCTCTGTCTTGTCGGCATCATGTAAACATCATGGCGTAAACCAGAATCAAATCCAGCCAAACCAAAACGATCACCCAAACCAATTGCCGAATGTGCAATAAGCTGTGTTAAATTTGCCAATTGATCATGATTAACATTGGATATTGCCATTGATCGTGATAAGTCAGCCATCATCCACAAAGTGATCGGTGACCGCTGCTCATAACGTTTAACGAGGTAATTATTTTTACCCGTCGCCATATTGTCACGAATGGTCGCACGCAAATCTAGACGTCTAGGATCAGGGTAATCAAACAGATCAGAAAAGCCTGCAAAGCTATCCCCTGCTCCTAATGATTTACCGTGATGAACGCCCGGTAAACTGCCATAGACTTTATGTGGATAACGATAGCTAAACTCGTCTTGTTGTAGCTTTTTATTTTCGCTCATAATTTCGAAACCTATATAGTTATAAAGTGAGGTTTACGATTTATGGCGCTGAGATATGATCACGTAATGCCGCAATAAATAAAGGCATGATCTGCTCGCGACGACCTTCATAAATAGGCGACAAGAAGACACGATGTGTCAATGTGGCAAATAAAACAGTATGAACATCATCTGGCAGTACATGATCACGGCCTTCTAACCATGCAGATACTTTTGCTGCACGTACCATGGCAGACATACCACGAACACTGGCACCAGCCACAACAAGATCTTCCATAAATACATCTGGAATATCGATACCAAACTTATGAGGTTCCCATGTCGCATCCCAAATTCTGATGATGTAGTCTTCGATTTCAGGTGAAACAAACACAGCTTCTTGAACTTCTTTATCAAGCGCATTCAATTCTGTGTAATCAAGTAAAGGTTCTGATAGATCACTTAATAACTCGTCAACATCATGGAACTTGGAATCAAAGATCAATGCTTTACGATCATTAAGTTCTTCTGGGTTAGCGATACCAATTTCAAATAAGAAACGATCACGTGCAGCCGCACTTAATTCAAATGTTTCTTCTTTTTCAACACCATTACGATCAGCAAATACGACCATATGAGGGAAGTTGTATTCTTTACCAAATGCTTCAGCACTACGCTCAGCCATGGCTCTTAATAATAATGATTGAACTTGTGGACGTGCACGGTTAATTTCATTGAAGAAAAACACTGCAGTATCATCACCATGAGCAATAAGGGGACCCGGATCAATAACAGGCTTACCTTCACCATCTACCCATGCACTATAAAGTAAATCACTAGGCATTAAATCAACACTACCTTCAATACGACCAAATGCACCACCCAAAGCTTTAGAAAAGGCACGTAGTAAGGTTGTTTTACCTACACCTACACCACCTTCTAGCAAAACGTGTCCACGTGCATGTAAAGCAATCAAAATGAGTCGAATTGCTTTTTGCTGTCCAATAATAACGGTATTAACAACCTTCTCTAGTGCTAATGCCTTATCTCGAGCTGATTGTAAATGTTGTGTATCTGCCATGTCTTCCTCTCTTTAGTTATCTTTTATTTTCTAATTAATATTACATATTACCTAAATGTTTCAGCCATCTAGACAAACTTTTTTTACTTTTTTACTAAATCTTCATTGTTCAACTGCCTTGAGAATATTTTCTAATATTTTCTTCTTCTCATCTGTTAACGGTTTTAATGGTCGTCTAGCCTCGCCAACATGAAGTCCTTTTAGTTCTAAGCCTGCTTTTACTGTTGATGCCAATCCACCATTGACGATAAATTCTAATAGTGGCAACTGTCGTTCAAAAAGCACTTTCGCTTGTTCTGATTCACCTTGTTTAACTGCCGTGAAAAGCTGTTTTGGTAAGTCACCAATTAAACAAGGTGCAGCTGTACACCATCCTGTTGCTCCAGCATTTATTGCATCAAGTGCTATATAGTTACAGCCATTAAAGAACGGAACCGTTCCCTTTGATAATCGACGGATTGAACGCATTCTCTGAATATCACCCGAACTCTCTTTGATCATGGTCGCGTTTTCAATATTCTTGACCATAGACAACATAAATTCTGGTGACATATCGACCCCACATGTAGCAGGATTGTTATAAATCATAATTGGTAGAGAAACAGCTGCTGAAATGGCAGCATAATGATCGTAAATTTCATCTTCCGATAATCTATAGTAAGAAAATGGCGATACCATGATGGCATCCGCACCGATTTCTTTTGCAAAAACAGCTCGAGCAACCGCTTTTTTAGTTGTTAACTCAGCAATGCCAATAATGACTGGGATACGTCCATTCACATGTTTAATCGTTTGTGATGCCACCAATTCCCATTCAACATCATCTAGATAAGCACCTTCGCCAGCACTACCCAATGCCGCTATAGCATCTGCACCTGAAGCAATCAACTTATCAATAAGGTCAAACAAAGCATCCAAATTAATCCGCTCGTCTTCAGCAGTGAAAGGCGTGACGGTATAAGCAATAATTCCTGAAAGTGCTTTATTAGTCATCTTGAACCATGACCTCGACTCACTTTCAAAGGTGAGGATACATAATTTTGTAGAACTGTTTTTAACATCTGTCTCCTCCCCTTTTTTAAATTATTGATCAACAAGTTTTTATCTAATACGAATACTGTCAGAGATTTAATTGAAAGTATAAGTGTTTATAACTATCATATTGATAACTTTTATGAATCAATTTGCTAGGAGAGTATAAAATGGAACTTCGACATTTACGATATTTCAAGGTGGTTGCAGAACTCCAACACTTCCATAACGCAGCAGATAAACTACATATCACACAACCTGCGCTATCTAACCAAATAAAACAGTTAGAAGAAGAGCTTAATGCAAAATTATTTGAGCGTGTCGGTCGTGGTGTGAAACTATCTGATAATGGTGAGCTCGTTTTAGCCTCTGCAAAAAAAATCCTTAATGAAGTCGCACTGCTAAAAGAATCGGTATCTGATTTAGAGTCCGGACAGGCAGGTACACTTAAAATTGGCGTATTACAATCTATTAACTCTTTATACCTACGTAGTTTAGTAGCCGAGTTTGATCGTAACAATCCGAATATATCTCTACAAATTGAAGAGTTGACCAACCATAATATTGAACAAAAAGTAGCCAGCGGTGATATTGATATTGGTATTGGCTTCATATTACAAAAAGACTATCCTGATATTAATTTTGAAAAACTATTTGATGAGAAATGGAAACTTATCATCTCACCAAACCATGCCAACCTTGCAAATCGCATCATGGCTGGCGAACCTCATCATTTAAAGGCCGTTTTACTCTCCGAATATTTTGAAACCAGAAAAATAGTTGATAGATACTTTGCTGATAACAAAATCAAATACACCAATGTCACCGAGGTAAACACTATCTCCTCTATTCTTGATTTAGTCGAAGGTGGAGCATCATTCAGTATTCTCCCCGAAGCTTTTTCAGCCATGAAAGCCCAATATAGACTCGAAATAGTCGATCTCAACCCTCAACTTCCGCCAAGAACAATAGGTCTACTTGTTGCCAAAAATAGAAGCCGAAAGAAAACCGTTGAGAAATTCTGTGATTTAGTCAGAAGTCAGCTATCTCAAGCTTAACTTATTACTCATATGCTTTTCTTACTCCCCATGCGGTGTAAAACCGAGCAAGCATTAATATCAACATCACACTCATAGCAAGCAATAAGAAAGGTTTTACTTTTCCTTGTCGCGGAATCGTTTCTTCAACAATCAACGTTTGATATTGCTGCTTATCAATTGCCTCCATCGCCTCTGAAAAGGTTTTCACCGACTCAATTTCAAATGCTCGATAAGGAATCTCGATTGATTTAAAAAATGTATGTAATTTTCTTTCTGCAGTCTCCGTCCAACGTCGGTTATCTCCTGCACCTTCATCCAAGGTCATCCCCGTAACAGAACGCATATATAACCAATATAACGATATATTTTCACGTTGATACAAACTCGCTATTGTCTGTTTTGCCTCGACACTTAACTCGCGACCACCATCAGAAACCAACAATACAATTCGTGAACCCCGATATATTTGATCTTTATACATCTCTGCAGCGGTTATTAATGCTTTAGTAATATTTGTATCAGACAACCCCTTACCTAAGGCATTGGCATTAATGGTTGCTCGTATCGCTTCCTTGTTATAAGTCAGCGGCAATATATCTACCGCCTTATCACTAAACAAAACAAAGCCAAAACGGTCATCAGGACGTTTATCAACAAACTCTAGTAGATATTTCTTGGCAACACGACGTTTACTATCTGATTTGCCAACACTGGCCATTAACAATTGTCCTTTAATAGCAAAGGCATCATCCATACTACGACTACGATCAACTACCACCACCACTTCAGATCCTTCTCCAATGCGTTCAACAGTTTGTTCTGGAATATATGGTTCAGCCAGTACACAAATCAAACAGGCAATAACAAGGGATGCCAGAAACTTTAAAGTTGTACCAATGATGTTAGATAGGGGATCAACAGGAACAAAATAATTCCACACCACCGTCTTTTCTTGTGTTCTCGTAAACCAAGGTAAGACGATGAGTGGCAATAGAGAGAACATCAAAGGTGATGCCCACTGTAATCCTAATAATGTCATGCTAAATTTCTACTAGAGTCATTAAGCGTCTACTACGCTGCTAGATAATGTTGTACGAAGGTATAACAAATCCATACAAAGCCAGTTGTCGTGATCAAAAAGCTAATACCCGATAATACTTTCCAAATCATCTTATCCCAGAAATCTTCATCTAAAGCCGCCACCACAAAAATACTTGGATTAGTGAAACCACCAATAGCCACACACCAGCAAGCAATAACAGGTAGGTCGATACCGCCGCCCATTGCTGCTCCATAAAAACTGAAATTGAAAACCGCCATCAAGGCATAGTCAACATGAGCACGAATCATGGTTGCAAAATCAAATGTACCGTCAATACCCGGAATCGGATACCACTTGGCAAACGTCATCAACCATGCCGAAAGAATCAATGCCATTGCTGTTGCAACACCACCTATTAAAAGTATTTCCATCTTATTTCTCCAAAGGTTTAATTAACAGAAGCTCATCATACCCAGCTTGTTGAGTAGTTTAACCTGATAAATGCCTTACAAACTCGGGCAAATTTCCCTATGATGTGTTTTGACACTTTTTCTATGAATAAAGATGTAATATAAAATCATCCTGAACAAGATATATTCCTTTCAACTATAGCTAGAGAAGAAAAGCCAACAGTAGTCAGATAATATTATTCATAGGGAAATATGCCCAGTACAGTTTGGGTTAAGATGAACTCTTATATTTGTATTTTGGACAATAATTAAACTTTAGAGGAATTTCAATATGAAAAATAAAACACTAATATCATTATTTACTTCACTGTTCTTAGTGATAAACCCCGTTTGGGCTGACAGTAGTATCGCAGTCACTGATTTTGAGCTACTTAACTTAACCTTAAAGCTAACTGATCCACAGAAAGTCGCTGACATCGATGCGCAAGATCAAAAAAATATGGACATGATTAATACGCTACTCAAAAGTGGTCTTAACAATATGGATGGTTTCACAATGATAGCCATTTCTAATGAGACACGTGATGATGCCGATAAGTCTATCGGTTATTTATTTGACTGTGCGAGTTGTTCGGCGGAATTAGGCCGTAACAATGATGCTGACTACATTATTATTGGTCGCCTACATAAACCTACCTATCTATTTTCATACCTAATTGCACGCGTCTTTGATACTAAGACCAACAAACTCGTTAAAGAATATAGAAGTGAGGTTAAAGGTACGCCAAATAAGTCTATTCCTGGTGCTGTAGGGCTTTTACTGCATAAGATCAATAAAGATATTCCTCATTAATAACTGCTTACACTCAAACCATAGTTTAGTATGTTCTGAGAACAGTATTTACTTTAAAAGGGCATATCTAAAGCAACGTTATGAATCTGAAAAAACAATTATTTTTTCGAATTTTATTCATTGCTGTTATTTGTTTAGCCGCCAGTGCTTTTTATGTGCTCTACCAAACAGATCAACAAGCTATTTCTGAAGCTAATTTCACTGCTAACCGCATTGAACAACAAGTCAATAACCAGTTATTACAAATGTTCACTCGGCATGATTTATCGAGTACATTCCCCAATACTGAACTATGGCCTGACATTAATAATGTCTCTGGTTCATGTATTCAGTTTTTGTCTCGTTCAGAAAATCGCCGCAGAAATTTATGCCAACAAATTATTGAAGCTGAACGTACTTGGCCTGCTTGGTTTGGTACCGTATATCAACAACTCTTTTCGCCAGGTTTTGAAGTTAAAAAGAATATTTCATTTAATATCATGACCTATGGCTCTATTCTGGTTACATTAAATACGCGTATTGAAACCGCACGCGCATGGAATAATCTAAGAGCTGTTATTGATGTGTTGTTTGCCAGTATATTAGCAGTATGTTTATTAGTATATTTCACTATTAACCGCATGTTAAAACCTGCCCAACTCATCATCACTGGCTTGGAAGAAATGCGTGATGGTCACTTGGATACTCGCCTGCCCGCCTTTGATATCAAAGAATGGAAACAAACCAGCGATGCCATTAATCAACTGGCCAGTAGTCAGGAGCAAGCAATTTCTGACAACAAACAACTAGCATTAAAATTAATGAATATTCAGGAAGAAGATCATCGTTATATTGCTCGTGAATTACATGATGAATTTGGTCAATGTTTAGCAGGAATTAATGCCGTCACAGCCTCTATCAATCAGACTGCAGCAATACAATGCCCCGAACTTGTTCCAGAAATTAAAACGATTAACCCAATCACCCATCATATGATGGACGTATTACGGAGCATGTTAAGTCGTTTGCGTCCTGTTGAGATTGACGATATAGGATTAAGCCAAAGCCTTAAAAACTTAGTTGCAACGTGGAATAACCGAACCAATGGCAAGACATTTCATCAGCTAATACTGACAGGAAATATTGATACACTGCCAGAACCACTGCCCGTTAATATTTATCGTATCGTACAAGAATGTTTAAGCAATATCACAAAACATGCTGAAGCCTCTCATGCCGATGTGACAATCAACTATCAAGCAGGACAAAATATTCAGCTAGAGATTAATGATAACGGCATTGCCGAACTAGACAAATTTGACGATACGCTTGGAGTGGGCTTACTGGGTATTCGTGAGCGCGTGACGGCACTAGGTGGTAAACTGATTTTATTAGCCGGTGAAACAGGCGGATTAACAATCAATATCAGCATTCCGGTCCTCTCATAACAAGGCCAGCAAAATGGATAACATCAAAATCATGTTAGTTGATGATCATGCCATCGTCCGTGAAGGTTATCGTTCTTTGCTGCAAAAACAAGTCAATATGGAAGTCATTGCTGAGGCCAGTGATGGTGCCGAAGCATATTTACACTATAAACAATATAAACCCGATGTCACCGTGATGGATATCTCCATGCAGGGTCAAGGGGGCTTAGAAGCCATCACCCGAATTAGACAACTTGATTCATTGGCGAAGATTCTAGTTTTCAGCATGCATCAGAACCCCAGCTTTGCAGTTCAAGCAACACATGCCGGCGCATTAGGTTATGTCACTAAAAGCAGCGACCCAGAAGTACTGATACGAGCCATAGTTGATGTATTCCAAAACAAATACACCTTGAGTGCCGATATTGCACAAGCTTTAGCGCTAGAAAAATTGGGCACTGATAATACCGCTTTAGATCAATTAACCGTTCGTGAATTTGAAATTTTACGCATGTTAGTTGAAGCAAAATCCACACAAGATATTGCTGAAACACTGAATATTAGCCCCAAAACAGTGGCCAATGCCCATTACATTATCAAACGAAAGCTCGATGTTAATAATGATATTGAACTCACACATCTAGCTATCAAGATGAATCTAATTAATTTAATAGACTTGTCTGGCTAATCAGCTAACAGTCCATATTTATAGCTGGCAATATACTTTTTCAAGATATTATTAATCTAATCAATTTGTTAAAACTAAGTTCTCTTATCCCTAGTTCAGCTTAAGGTGATTGCCTCATTTTTTAAATTTAACCTCTTCATAGCTTAAGATAAAATAATCAACAAAAACGGAACTTTTGATTCACGTCATCGTCAGAAAACCTGTAATCTTTATTGATACAGTAGAATAAAAAATAATACCTAGTGAAAATTTAAAGGAATACCCCGCATGACCGAGGCAAGTTTGACTCAATCTCAGATCGCAGTTCATCAATTAAAAACCCACATCAGCAAACAAATTATTGGACAAGATGTCTTGGTAGAAAGAATGCTCATCGCTTTATTAGCAGATGGTCATATTTTAGTTGAAGGTGCTCCGGGTTTGGCTAAAACACGGGCGATTAATGTTCTAAGTAAAGGGATTGAAGCTAATTTCCATCGCGTACAGTTCACCCCTGATTTATTACCTGCGGATTTAACTGGGACAGAAATATATCGCCCTCAACAAGGTAGCTTTGAATTTCAAAAAGGCCCGTTATTTCATAATTTGATTCTGGCAGATGAGATCAATCGTTCGCCAGCAAAAGTCCAAGCAGCCTTATTAGAAGCGATGGCTGAAAGACAAATCACTGTCGGTGCAGCAACTTATCCACTGCCCGAGTTATTTATGGTGATGGCGACGCAAAACCCAATTGAACAAGAAGGTACTTATCCCCTACCTGAAGCCCAATTAGATCGGTTTATGTTGCATGTAAAAATTGACTATCCTCATGCTGAACATGAAAAAGACATTTTACATTTAGCCCGCGCAGAAGCTCGTGGTGAACTCATGTCAGCCCCATCATCGACTGATCAAATTAGCCAACAAAGTTTATTTACTGCACGAAAAGAAGTGTTGGATGTGTATATGAGCGATGCATTAGAGCAGTATTTATTGCAATTGATTCTGGCGACTCGTAATCCAAGCGCCTATGGGGCAGATATCGGATCATGGTTGCAATATGGTGCTAGCCCACGTGCCAGTATTGCTTTGGATCGTGGTGCACGAGCTAAAGCATGGTTACAACAACGTGACTTTGTAACACCTGAAGACATTCAAGATATTGCCTTTGATGTATTACGGCATCGTTTACTTTTATCCTATGAGGCAGAAGCGGAAGGCATTACCACTGACCGCGTTATTCAAGAATTAATTGCTCGCGTTGCTGTTCCTTAAGTGAACTCGGCAGTGCAAAACAATGATGACCTTGTTTCGGTACGTTTAAAAACATTGATTGATCTTGCTAAATCAATCTCAATGTTAAAGCGTCGCCGTCATCAAATTCATGCCGGCCAAAGTGGTGAATATGTGTCCCGCTTTAAAGGTCGCGGCATGGAGTTTGATGAAGCGCGTATCTATCAACCCGGTGATGATATTCGTAGTATCGATTGGCGAGTGACCGCGCGTAGCGACAAAACTCATACTAAAATTTATCGTGAAGAGCGTGAGCGCCCTGTGTTTATTTCGGTGGATTATCGCCCCACTATGACATTTGCAACACGCGGTGTATTTAAGTCGGTGCAAGCTGCAAAAATAGCGGCATTATTGGCATGGTCAGCACAAGCTAATGGCGACCGAATTGGCGGACAAATTTTTAACCAACAAGGCTGTCAGGAGATTAAACCTAAGGGCGGCAAACATGCCGTATTACATTTTTTAAATGCCTTGGTGAAACCGGATTGTTCTAATGATGTCAGCATGACATTAGAACAGGTATTAACACGACTCATTCAACATACTCGTCCTGGTAGTTTGGTCTATGTAATAAGTGACTTTCGTGGCCTCACTGAAACGGCTGAACTGCATTTATCAAAATTAGGTCGCCATTGTGAAGTGGTATTAATTCATATCTATGATCCTCTCGAAAAACAATTGCCTACTAAAGGTCGCTTTCGTTTTACTGATGCTATCCGTGACATTATTATCGACAGTAGTGATCAGCAACGCTTAGCCAAATATCAACAACGCTTTCAACAACAGCAAGATCATTTACAGGCCTTAAGTAAAAAATGGCGAATGAGTTTATTGCAATGCAGTACTCTCGATGATCCGCTTGAGGTGATACGTTAATGGAACAAAGCTTAGCTCTACGTGATATTCACTTACCTGATGCCATCAACTGGTGGCCACCGGCAATGGGTTGGTGGGTACTAATGCTATTAATTCCACTGCTTATTTTTGGTTCTTGGTGGTTATTTAAACGTCTGACTCGACAAACGGTAGTAAAAACAGCTAGGTCATTACTTGAACAGATCAAAACTAATCCTAATACTAATGATTTTGAAAAGTTACACCAGTTATCAATATGGTTACGTCGTGTTTCGATCAGTATTGCACCACATGAACAAAGTGCAGGCTTAAGCGGTGAAGCATGGCTAGCTTATTTAGATAATGGTGTTGAAGGCACACCGTTTAGTCAGGGTATTGGCCAAGTTATAAGCTCTGCACAATATAGACAATCAGCGCCTGATAACCTCGATATTCCAGCATTAATCACTTTATGTGAATCATGGTTAAAAGGACACAAACAATGATTCATTTTGATTGGCCTTGGTTATTACTCACCCTGCCCTTACCGCTACTATTTCGTTGGTTATTGCCAGCACAAACACCCGTCGAACAAGCGGCATTAAAAGTGCCCTTTTTAGATGATTTTGGCGGTCAAGAAACTACAAGCATTTCACAGCAACAGCAATGGCCATTAATCCTTGCCTCCCTCGCTTGGATATTGTTGGTTTTAGCCTGTTGTCGCCCACAATGGTTGGGCGAGCCGATTGAACAAGGCATATCAGGGCGAGACTTAATGTTAGCCGTCGATGTGTCCGGTAGTATGCGTAAAGAAGACTTCATTGTTGGCAATCAACGTGTTGATCGTTTATCGGCAACCAAAAACGTGGCAACAGCCTTTATCAACCGACGCGTTGGTGATCGGCTTGGTTTAATCTTATTTGGCACGACCGCCTATGTACAAACGCCATTAACCTTCGATCATAAAACAGTGGCAACCTTATTAAATGAAGCTTTTATCGGCATTACCGATGATAAACCTGCCACATCGATTGGTGATGCTATTGGCCTTGCAGTAAAACGTATGCAAGATCAACAAGCAGAGAGTCAGGTGCTGATTCTTCTTACCGATGGTGCTAATACTGCAGGTGAAGTCACACCAATACAAGCGGCTGAGTTAGCAGCAAGTCATCATCTAAAAATCTACACGATAGGTATCGGTGCAGATGAGATGATTATTCGCAGTTTCTTTGGTAATCAAAAGGTCAATCCATCAAGCGACTTAGATGAAAAAACATTAACTGCTATTGCCGATAAAACGGGTGGTCAATATTTTCGTGCTAGAAATACCGAAGAGCTTGAGAAGATCTATCAAATACTCGATCAATTAGAACCTGTAGAAAAAGATAAACAATATTTTAGACCAATGACTGAGCTTTACCCTTGGCCGCTGGCACTCGCTTTATTCTTCACTGCCATTATTGCGTTACGCCGTTTGAGGTGGTCATGAACTTAGCTGATTTTCATTTTATAAGACCGTATTGGTTTATTGCACTATTACCCCTGGCAATACTTATCATGCTGTCGGTCAAAAATAAACTCGCTCGTGGTAATTGGTCAGAAGTATGTGATGACGCTTTATTGCCTTTTCTTTTGCAAGATAGTGATAAAAACATCAATCGTCGTTGGTCATCCATCACTGTATCAATAGCCAGTCTGTTAGCAATTATTGCTTTGGCAGGTCCAACATGGGAACGTCTACCAACACCTGTTTTTCGTAATGATGCAGCTGTGGTCATCGTACTCGATTTGTCTCGTTCAATGAATGCGACCGATATTAAACCCAGTCGATTAATTCGAGCACGTTATAAAGTGGCTGATATTCTGCAACAACGACAAGATGGCTTAACCGCATTGATAGCCTATGCAGGCGATGCCTTTACCGTGGCACCGCTGACTGAAGATACAGCGACTATCAGCAATCAGATCAATGCCTTAAATACCGACATTATGCCGAGTCAAGGCAGTAATACTTCAGCAGCACTCAAACAAGCGGTGGCCTTATTACAACAAGCGGGTCAGTCACAGGGTTCCATCCTGCTTATTACGGATGGTATTCATGCACAAGTACTCGACCAAGCGAGTGACATATTAGGCAATTATAAATTATCAATATTGGGCATAGGTACGAGCGATGGAGCGCCTGTTAAGCTTGCTGATGGCGGTTTCTTAAAAGACCGACAAGGCAATATCGTCGTGCCAAAATTGAACCAATCAGAACTCATCTCGCTAGCACGCAGTGGCGGTGGACTTTACCAAACTATCAGTAGTGATGACAGCGACATCACAAGCTTGATGATACAGAGTGCGCGTGCGACTATCGAACAAGCAACTGAAAATAATGATCGTCTTGTCGAACAATGGGTCGAAAAAGGACCTTGGTTATTATTAATCTTATTACCTCTAGCCGCAGTCTATTTTAGAAAGGGTTTATTAGTCGTCCCACTGATTGCTCTAATGAATTATCCACAGGAGAGTTATGCTTTTGAATGGCCAAATTTATGGCAAACACAAGATCAACAAGCACAACAGGCATTCAATCAACAACGCTATGAAGAGGCTGCGGCACAATTTCAATCAGCTGAATGGCAAGCCGCAGCACAATTCAAAGCAGAGCAATATGAACAAGCGGCAGAAACCTTACAGCCACTTGAACAACAATCAGCTGATGTTTATTACAATCAAGCCACGTCTTTAGCTAAAGCAGGAAAACTAGATGCTTCTTTAGATGTTTATAACAAAGCATTGAAGCTGGAACCTAGCCATGAAGATGCACTTTATAATAAAAAATTGGTCGAAGATGCCCTGAAAAAACAGCAACAGGACCAACAAAAAGACGAACAATCCAAACAAGGTGATAACAATCAACAGGATCAGGAAAACAAACCATCTGATCAACAGAGCAAATCAGATCCCTCCGACGGCCAACAGGATAAGCAATCCCAAGATGCGAGCGATCAGCAAAAGCAAGGCCAACAAAATAAGCAGAATGAGAATAATCAGCAGCAATCTGAGTCTGAACAAGAACAAAACGAAGATACAGACTCACAGCAAGATAAAAAACAAGATAGTGAGACTGATGATAGAGTCAGTCAGCAGCAGACCGAACAGTCATCTAACGATGAGGAAAAGCAGGCTCAGGAACAATGGCTAAAACGAATTCCAGATGATCCTGCCGGTCTACTAAAACGTAAATTCAAATATCAATACAATCAGCGTAATCAAAGCTCCCAACAGGAACAGACATGGTAAACACGCTTATATCCTTTATTTCAAAAATCAAACATATCAGTCAAATTGGCAGCTTAACTTTGTTATTGTTTTCAGTCACAGTGACTGCCGCTCAAATTGGGGTTTCAATAGATAAAAACCCTATTGCATTTAATGACGCATTTCAATTGAGCTTTACTGCGACAGAATCACCCGATGGTGATCCTGATTTCAGTCCTCTGAAACAAGACTTTGATATTATAAATCAACAAAAAAACAGTCACTTATCTTGGATTAATGGCTCTTCCAATAAAACGATTCAATGGACATTGAATGTACTGGCTAAGCGGAGTGGCGATATACAGATACCGGCGATTTCTTTTGGCAATGATGCATCGAAACCATTAGTCATTACAGTTATCGAAACAACACCATTAACAGCCAACTCAGATAATGATGAATTATTTCTAGAAGTCGAAACAAGCCCGACTAATACCTACGTACAAGCTCAAGTTATATATACCGTACGTCTATATCAAAGAGTCAATATTGCTCAAGCCACACTTTCAGAGCCAGAACTTGCTAATACCGTGGTTGACAAAATAGGCGAGGATCGCCAATACAATACAAAAATAAAGGGCGTTAATTATCTTGTTACTGAACGACAATATGCTCTCTTTCCCCAACAAAGTGGCAGCATGACCATTGCACCACTGGTTTTAACGGCTCAGATAGTCAACCGTAATGGTCACTCGCCCTTTGATAGCTTTTTTAATAACCCGAGCAGCCAAACTAAACGTGTTGTATCTAAAGCGGTTAAATTAGAGGTGCAAGCTGCTCCTGCTAGTTTCACTGCAGATCATTGGTTGCCGGCAGAACGAGTCGAATTAAAACAAACATGGTCTAATAATGATTTACAAGCCAAGGTTGGCGAACCAATCACTCGTACCGTCACCATAATTGCCAAAGGTGCTACGTCCAGTCAATTACCAGACATAGCAGAACAACGATTTGATCCTCAGCTAAAAGTGTACCCAGATCAAGCCGTGATTAACGATCAGAAAAATGCCAATGGTGTTATTGCTGTACGAGAACAGAAAACAGCTTTTATTCCCTCTATAGCTGGCAACTTTGAATTACCAGCCATTGATATCCCTTGGTTTAACACTCTGACTCAGCAGATGGAATTAGCTCAACTTCCTGCGGTAACATTATTCGCCATAACTGCAGATAAAGCTGATTCAACGATAAACAATACAATAACGGCAACAGACATTCAGTTGCCACAACAGCTATCAACCACTAATACTTCTGGACAAACACCCACAACAAATAGAATCTGGATCGGTCTAGCCCTCTTTTTTGCTATTGCGTGGATCAGCACTTTATTTTTTCTAGTTAAACTTCGATCTTCTACCAACAAACCAGAAATACAAATTGATCATAACGCTAATAAGCTGAAAGATATTATTAAAGAACTGACTAGGGCATGTAAAGATAATAACGCTCAAACTGCACAAAAATGGCTTATTCAATGGGCAACTGTTAGCCATAACATTACAAACTTGCTTGAGCTAAATAATATTGCTGATGCTGCTCTTCAAGCTGAGTTAAGAGAACTTAATAAGGCTCTATATGCTAAGGAAAACTCTAGTTGGGATGGTTCAAAATTGATGCAAGCAATCACTGTGATGCAAAGTATAAATACACAGTCTAAAAACTCAGATATGCCCCTAGCCCCTCTCTACCCTTCACAAAGATAGACGTTTAACAATTGCTCCCATTGCAGTGGTTAATTGGCTCAAATCGGCAGGGTTAATAATATAAGGAGGCATGATATAAATCAGGTTTCTAAAAGGTCTAATCCACACGCCTTGATCAACAATAAACTTGGGTAACCATTCCATCTGCTCATCTAAAGGCTGATGTAATTCAATCACTCCAATCGCCCCTTTTACCCTCACATCTTTAACCAATGTCATCGATTGATAAGGCATTAACTCTGTGAGAAGTTGTTTCTCAATATTTTCAAGCTGCTGTTGCCAATCTGATTCCAATAATAAATCTAGACTTTCACAAGCAACACGACAGGCTAAAGGGTTGCCCATAAACGTCGGGCCATGCATCAGTACCCCGCTGCCATCAGCTGAGATCCCCTCTACCACTTTGTCATTACATAAGGTGGCCGCAAGTGTCATATAACCGCCTGTTAAGGCTTTACCTACACAAAGTATATCAGGGCAAATATCAGCTTGTTCATAAGCAAACAGACTCCCTGTTCGACCGAAGCCCGTGGCAATTTCATCTAGAATGAGTAATACATTATGTTGATCGCACAGTGTACGAACTTGACGTAAGTACTCTGGACAATAAAAATGCATGCCTCCAGCACCTTGAACTAAAGGCTCAAGAATAACTGCGGCTAGTTCATCATTATGTTGAGTGATTAACTGGCGAAATTCAGCAATATCAGTATCTTGCCAATCTTCATCATGCTGGCATGTGGGGGCTGGTGCAAATAGATGCTTGGGCAAGACATGCTCAAACATATTGTGCAAGCCATTTTCAGGATCACTGACCGCCATCGCGCCGAAAGTATCACCGTGATAGCCATTGCGAACCGTTAACAATCGTTGTTTCTTAGTATCACCTTGAGCAAAGCAATATTGAATGGCCATTTTAATAGCCACTTCAACAGCAATAGAACCTGAGTCGGCTAGAAATACAGTCTGCAAAGGATCGGCAGTCATGTCGATAAGCTTTCGAGTAAGATCAATAGCAGGTTGATGAGTAAGACCGCCAAACATCACATGCGACATTTGGTCGATCTGGTCTTTAGCAGCTTGATTTAGTCGCGGATGATTATAACCATGAATGGTTGACCACCAAGAGGACATCCCATCAATAATTTCACGGCCATCATCCAGTGTTAGTCGAACACCATTGGCTGACTTTACCTGATGAATTAGCGAAGGATTTTTAACACTCGTATAGGGGTGCCAAATATGTTGGCCATCAAATGTAATATTGTCTTGAGATTCCATAGCATCAGATCATATCAGGCTATATAGTATCTGGTCATCGGATTTATACATATCTAGCTGTCATTCCCGTGGAAACGGGAATCTATGGGCAGTAGAGATAGCTATTATCGTTAGATTCCCGCTTTCGCGGGAATGACAAAATCAATTTAAGTCATCTCTAATTTCTAAAATCACTCAGATTTTTTTATTAAAGCGTGTCTATTTTGTCGTACTAAAACTCTCACCACAGCCACATGATGAAACAACATTGGGGTTATTAAACTTAAAGCTTTGATTCAAGCCTTGTTTAACATAATCTAACTCGATGCCATCAAGTATTGGCATACTCGCTTCATCAATAATGACTTTTACACCATCTTGTTCAATAACCGTGTCATCTTCAGCAACGGCTTCAGCAAAGTCCATCGCATAGCTATAACCCGAACAACCACTTGCAGTAACACCAATACGTAAACCAATAGCTGCCTCACGTTTAGCAACCATTTCTTGCACGCGAGAAACTGCTGAATCAGTTAATTTAATCATAGTTGGCCTACCTGAATACTGTCGAACTTGATAACACTATCGCCATTCTTATTTTTTTCATAATTATGAACAACTTGGCCTAGTGTAATTCCAGATAAATACACTTTAATTTGATCACTTAAACTCTGCCATAACTCATGACTTAAACAAGCTTCTTCACCATGGCAGTTTGCTTTACCTTCACAGGCTGTACTATCCACTTTTTCATCAACAGCAGAAATAACATCTAATACCGTAATTTCATCAGCAGCTCTACTTAAACGATAGCCACCACCTGGTCCTCGAGTACTACTTACTAAACCTTGTTTTCTTAATCGCGCAAATAATTGCTCTAAATAAGATAATGAAATACCTTGGCGATCAGAAATGTCAGCTAATGTAATCGCACCTAAGCCGTAGTTTAAGCTAAGATCTAACATTGCAGTGACGGCATAACGGCCTTTTGTCGTTAAACGCATGTGAATACCCTTTTAATTTCTAAGCTTAAATTTTCACATACCCGACTATTTTAGTCAAGTACTTTTAGTTTCTTGTTTATTTAACTCGCATTTATCTAATTCAGGCATTTCAACGTCAGACACTTCGCCACCAAGCTTATGAATCGTTGTTGTCATAGAATCTAACCGTTTATCAAGTGCATGAATATGTTCTATTAAACCGTGAATAGCGGTTGCAACAGGATCTAATGTTTCACTTGATGTGCCATAGGCATCAAAACCAACCGATTGTGCTAATTTTTGCTTTTGTTTTTGCTCTTCAGTTTGCTGAGACTTGACCACTCGACCAGGCACACCGATAACAGTTTCGCCAGCAACTACATCTTTCACAACAACCGCATTTGAACCAATACGTGCACCATCGTGTAAGCAAATAGGGCCTAACACTTTTGCCCCTGCACCCACTACAACATTATTAGCTAACGTTGGGTGTCGCTTACCTTCTTTCCATGATGTTCCGCCCAGAGTCACGCCATGATAAAGCGTGCAATCATCGCCAATCTCGGCTGTTTCACCAATAACAACGCCCATACCATGATCAATAAAAAAACGACGACCGATTCTCACAGCAGGATGAATCTCAATTCCTGTCACCCATCGACTAATCGTTGATAAAAACCGTGCTACCCACTTAAGGTTTCGCTTCCAAAACCAATGGCTAACTCGATGCCATTGCACTGCTTGTACACCCGGATAGGTTGTTACAATTTCAAACACATTACGAGCGGCAGGATCACGATCAAATACACAAATAACGTCTTCCTTAATCTGTTGCCATAATGACACTTGTTCAGTCATTGCTTTCTCCTTTTGCCTTTTCTGCTGCGCGTAAAATACCGTGCATGATTTGTAGTTCATTACGATCTAGATCAGCACGATTAAATACGCGACGTAAGCGACGCATTAAATTCTTCGGGTTCTCAGGATCTAAAAAACCAATCGCCATTAATGACTGCTCAAAATGGCCATAAAGATGCTCTAAATCTTCAGCATTAATCGCTTCTCGATCTTCCCCAACACGCCCTACTTCAATGGTTGGGTCAAAACTCATTTTAAGTTCATAGGCTAACACTTGCACAGCTGCCGCCAAATTTAATGAACTATAATCAGTGTTCGCGGGGATATTTACCAAATGTTGGCAACGGTCTAATTCTTCATTTGTTAGACCCGAATGTTCACGACCAAAAATAATCGCTATCTGAGCTTCATCACTAGCTTGCTGAATTTGAGCTACGGCCTCACGTGGATTCACAACCGGAACAGGTAGGTGTCGTAATCGAGCACTCATGCCATAGACCTGCTGGCAACCTTCTAAGGCGGCATCTAATGTCTCATGAACAGCGGCTCTAGCTAAGACATCATCTGCACCCGAAGCCCGTGCAGTTGCCTCAGCACTTGGGTATATCTTTGGACTTACTAAATGTAAGTTCGACAAGCCCATTGTCTTCATCGCCCGTGCTGCAGCACCAATATTGCCTGGGTGTGTTGTTCCCACTAAGACGAAACGAATATTATCTAAGGTTTTCATACTGTTCTCTTTGTAATGAACATGGCATCACCATAACTAAAAAAACGATATTTCTGTTCAATGGCATGGTGATAAGCAGCCATAATATTATCTCTACCAGCAAAAGCCGACACTAACATCAACAGTGTTGATTCAGAAGTATGAAAATTCGTCACCATCGCATCAACACTTTTAAACTGATAACCCGGATAAATAAATATTTCTGTCTCACCACTAAATGGCTCAATAACTCCTGATTGTGACGCGCTCTCTAAAGCGCGCATACTTGTTGTGCCAACAGCAATGACACGCCCACCTCGAGCATGAGTCGCTTTGACCTGCTCGCATACAGCCTCTGTTACTTCTATGCGCTCTGAATGCATTTGATGTGTTTTGATATCATCTACACGCACGGGTTGAAATGTGCCTGCACCGACATGTAAGGTCACCTGTGCCGTTTCAATGCCCAATGTTTCAATATTCTCTAACATTGCTTGATCAAAATGTAAGCCAGCTGTCGGGGCTGCCACAGCACCTATATGTTCGGCGTAAACAGTTTGGTAACGTTCTAAATCTTCTTTATCAACATCACGCTCAATATACGGTGGCAATGGTAATCGGCCATATTGTTCTAAAGCTTGTGTTGCGGAAAGTTCATCATGGAAATAAAGTTCAAACAAAGCATCTTGTCGCCCTAATACTTCAACATCTAAATGCCCTTCTAATAATAAATGTCGCCCCGCACCTGGAGTCTTACTACTACGAATATGAGCCAAAACACGGTGGTCATCTAAAACTCGCTCCACCAAAACTTCAATCTTTCCCCCAGTATCTTTTTGGCCAAGTAAGCGGGCAGGAATCACCTTAGTATTATTAAATACGAGTAGGTCATCAGCTCGTAACAAATCTAGTAAATCAAGAAACTGAAGATCAGTAATATCGCCACTATCACCATCAAGAGACAACAGCCTACTTGCTGTTCTCTGGTCAGATGGAAACTGAGCGATTAGCTCATCGGGTAAATCAAATTGGAAATCTGTAAGTTGCATAAAGAGATCATATCAAACTCTTTGTAATACTGTGATCAATAAACTCCATAAGTGCATCAAAATCAACATCAGGCTGCAATTTATTATCAATAATTAAGCTTGTTAACCCATGCATCAAAGACCATATATATATAGCTTGTTGTCTTGCTTCATCAGCAGCAATTACTTTTAAACTTTGCAATAACTCAATCATTAGAAGTAACTCATTAAATGATGAATCACAGGCATTTTTCAAAGCCTCATTTTTCTGCACAACATTATTGCCAAACATCAAACGGTAATAAGCAGGATTTTTTATTGCAAATGAAATATAGGCCTTACCCATATTCCTAAACCGATTTGTTTCATCTACTGAATCATCAACACGGGCCGCCTTTAGAGCCTGACTAAACTGTTTAAAACCTTCAATTGCAGTTGCTGTTAACAAATCTTCTTTGTTCGAAAAATGTCGATAAGCAGCCGTACGTGAAACACCGATCCATTCACTTAAATTGCGCATTGTAAGTTGCTCAATACCCTGTTTATTAATCATCTCAACTGCAGCACTGATCAGTGCAAAGCGTAAGTCACCATGGTGATAATTTTGTTTATTTTTTTTCTTCATGGAAAATAATTTAACACTTAATGTTGACACCATCAACTTCAAACAATAAGATACATGTAAACATCGTCAACATTAAGGTGAATTATAATGAATTTCAGTTATTTCTTGAAGTATCTTTTAGCAATATTAATTTCTCATAATTTATATGCAGCAGATATCGTCGTTACGGTTGAAAATATTCAAAATAGTGATGGCACCATCAATATTGCCCTGTTTACAGAATCAGGGGAGTTTCCAAATGAAGCGACAAAAACACAGGGCATAACACTCCCTGCAGAACACCCCTTAGTAAGTGGAACATTTACTAACCTCCCTGAAAACAACTACGCCATCGCCGTATATCAAGATGAAAATGGTAATGGGAAATTAGATAAAAATTTCTTTGGAATACCTAAAGAGCCATATGGATTTAGCGGTAATACTACGAGCCTTGGGCCTCCAAGCTTTGATGAAGCAAGCAGTTATCTTCGAATCAATGACGTACATTTAGTCATTAGGTTGAAATAATAATGGAAACATATTTAATCTTAAAAACACTTCACATTGTCGGTGTGATTTTATTTCTCGGAAATATCATTATTACCGGCTGGTGGAAAATCATGGCCAATAGAACCAAGAAGCCCGAAGTCATTGCATTTGCTCAAAGACAGGTGACACTAACAGATTTTGTCTTCACAGCAGGTGGTTCAACACTGCTTTTTACTGCTGGCATAGCAAACATCATCATCTACGATATCAACATTATGACCACACCTTGGATTTTATGGGGTTTAGGCCTGTTTACTTTATCAGGCATTATCTGGGCATTAATTCTCATTCCAATCCAGATTAAACAAGCTCGTGAAGCCAAACAATTCACATCTCAGACTATTATTCCTCCCGACTATTGGAAACGTGAAATGAAATGGTATATCTATGGCATCATTGCCATTATCTTACCCTTAATTAGTGCTGCTCTGATGGTGATCAAACCAAGTTAAATAGAGGCCATAATGATGAAGTCGAAACTTATTTTAATAACGGGAGCATCGAGTGGTATCGGTGCAGAAATGGCCAAGCAATTTGCACAACAGGGTCACACCTTACTTCTATTGGCTAGAAACCAACAGGCTCTTGAAAAAGTAAGTTCAGAAATAAAGCTCTCAGGCGGCCAAGCCCATTATTATCCAGCAGATGTAGGTGAATATGAACAAGTTAAAACCATTAGTGACACAATAAAACAAACCCATGGCACGCCAGATGTAATCATCAATAATGCAGGTAGTGGCCTATGGCGATTTATCGAAGAAACATCCTATGAAGATATTCTTGCCAATATCAAAGCACCCTATTTAGCTGCAGCTTATATGACCAAAGCGTTTATGCCTGAAATGTTAGAGAGAAACTCTGGTCACATCGTCAATATGACTTCTATTGCAGCGAAAATGCCTTTTTCAGGAGCAACAACGTATGTTGCATCTCGAAAAGCGATGATTGGCCTACATGAAGCCCTAACAATGGACCTACACGGAACAGGTATCAAAACATCACTTAGCTATTTTGCCAAAGTCGAAAGCAGCTTCTGGAAAAATAATCCGGGCAGTGAAGAACGCTTGCCATTAGCGCAAAAATTAATACCCATCATCAATACCCAAAAAGCAGCGAGTGCTATCGTTCAAGGTGTTGCAAAAGGCAGACGAGACATAACTGCCCCCATTATGATTCGCATTCTTTTGTTTCTTAATTGGCTTACACCTCCCATCACAAAACTTATAATGCATGCGACAGGATATAAACGACAAACATCAAATAAACCTTCCCAAAATCACCCTGACTAGTTATAATTCGCGTTCTTAATTTGGCCGGGGTGGCGGAACTGGTAGACGCGCCGGATTCAAAATCCGGTTACTTCGGTAGTGTCGGTTCGATTCCGACCCTCGGTACCAATTTAAGATCAATAAAAACAGCGAGTTAACCCCTCGCTTTTTTTATGCCTGAAATTTATCATCAAAAAATACCGTTGCACAGTCGTTGCACAAAACTCACAAAGAAAATACACTAGGCTCTACAACAACTTTAGAGCATATCATGCCAAAAAAAGCTGAGCATACTGTACATATATTAGAAGGCAAGGCGACGCTTTATCAGCGCCCTACTTCATCATCGCCTTTCTGGTACATTCGCTTTAAAGCTAATAACGCTTGGCTACGTACCTCAACTAAAACTAGTGACTTAAACAAAGCAAAAGAAATTGCTGTTGAGATAGTGACAGAAGCGTGGTTTAAAGAAAAACATAACATTCCCATTATTACTAAGCGCTTTAAGTCTATCGCAGTGCTTGCTATTAAACGTATGCAAGAGGCACTTGATGCGAAAGCGGGTAAGGTTGTGTTTGCTGACTACATACAATGCACTAACAAATACTTAATCCCATTTTTCGGTCAATATAATATAGATAATATTAGCTACGAGTTAACGCAGCAGTTTAGCGAGTGGCGCACAGAACAAATGGGCAAAGTACCATCAGCTAGCAGCATTAATACACACAACAGTGCATTAAATAGAATATTTGAAGAAGCACTGATACGTGGCTATATAACAAAAACACAAATACCTTTATTACGTAACGATGGACGTAAAAATACACGTAGACCTGACTTTACTGCTGATGAATACGAGCAGCTATATACGTATATGCGTAGCTGGGCTAAAGAAGGCAGACAAGGACACGAACAAGAAATGCGGCTTATGCTACGCGACTACGTTTTAATACTTGCAAATACGGGCATACGTGCTGGCACAGAAGCAATGAACTTGAAATGGAAACATTTAAGGTTTGACGTTAAAGATGGCAAGCATTACTTATTAATGTCGGTAATAGGCAAAACAAGAAAGCATAGAGAAATAACAGTACGCCATCGTGTTGCTGAATATTTGCATCGCATACAACTGCGCACAGCCAGCATTCAAAATATGACATTTGAAGAATTGATTAAAGCGAATGTTGATGAGTATATATTTAGAGATGAAGAAAGAACGGCTGGCAATGCACAAAAAGCATTCGGCAATATGTTTAAACGCTTACTTATAAAGTCCGGCTTACAAGTTGATAACAGAACAGACAACGTACGCACGCTTTATAGCTTGCGTCACGTGTACGCAACAATGACATTAACTAAAACTAATCTGTCAGCACACGTTATTTCAAAGCATATGGGCACAAGTACAGCAATGATTGATAAGCACTACGGACACGTTGATTTAAGCAAGTTAGCTGATGAATTTGCTGGTACAGGTAGCATTGACGATAGTTTAACTAATCGCTCATAAGTTTAATCAATATTAGCTCAGCAAAAAATACGCTTTTTCAATTTCATATCAAGCACCGATCTACGCATTTAAGCTGTGCACCTACGCACGGCAAGATATATCTAAGCAATTAATTAAACGCACTGAAAACGGTTTACCCAGCACTTTAGCGGGCTGATACATACGCTTAATTTGTTGCAGTGCTGCTAAATCACACTCCGCTTCAACTTGTACACGCACAGCTTGTAATGAGCAAAGATCCGTGCAAATCCAACATTCGAACAATTTCATTTTGATCACTACTCCAAAATAAAACGTTACTGTCTATTGCACGTTTTTCCTACGTCTAATTTTGAGTAAATTACTCTTCTGCATCCTCGCAAAACTCTCGCAACCTGCAACCTGCACAAGCTTCTCCTCTCGCTATGCGAGCATTATTATGTTCTTTCTCAAACTTCTTATGCGCCTCACCATAACTTTCAGAAAATGCAGGGGAATGCTCATTTAAG
>ENA-ORXI01000213-ORXI01000213.1-sediment-metagenome-genome-assembly--contig:-NODE-213-length-46396-cov-5.373130_pt1 | contig 46396 bp, 39 predicted proteins | sample MGYA00237861_ERZ511468 | MGnify/ENA primary metagenome ERZ511468 (study PRJEB26299, sample SAMN06266213) | sediment metagenome | isolation source: Hudson Canyon methane seep mesocosm | place: USA:Hudson... | reverse complement strand
AGGATCAGAGTCAAACTTTGTCGAAACTTATCTCACTGTAAACAAGACCCTCGACCTAAAATTTGAACCAAATATAGGAGTAACTTGGGCCATGTCACCGGATTACTGGAGAGACCTTGAAGTTTCGCATGCCGTGTCTACTAATTTGAAACTGACACTACCTAAAGATACCTACTTCAGTGCCGAACTTGGATTGCAATATATTAGCGATCGCGATGGACCTGAATTCGATGGTTATGAATATGTTTGGTGGAATGCAGGTTTTTCTAAACAGATAGGTGCGTTTAACCTTGACTTGAGATATCACGACACCGATTCCAGTAGTACAGATGATGCCGCCCTAGGAGAACTAGGTGAGCCTCGTGGAGCTTTCACTATATTTTGGAGCTTTTAAGTGTCGATAACTTCCCATTGTTTAACTCAAAAAATAAAATTCCAGATAATTTTCATAGCCCCTATTTATTTTTTAGTTTTGCTATACACTAAAGATTAAATAAAAAAACAGGGCTCTCATTATAGAAAGAAATGAAGCAATGTCGCTCATCGATAAAGTATTTAGTGGATAACAAAACTTAATATCAACCGATAAAAAAGCACAAACTAAATTACAAGTTTACGTCGTGCATTTCCTCAGAAGAAATTATTGAAACTTCCGGTGATGGCTTCATTGAGTATTTCACCATAACGTCAGCTAAATCAGACACCGATACGGGTTTGTATCGTTTAATCATAGAAAATGGCAACCAAGAAAATAGTTGCATGAAATAAAAACCTAGTGCTTCTCCTAACCGAAACTCTTCACGCTTAGCGCCATGCAATAAAGAAGGTCGATATATAGTCAGTGATGATAAGCCTAAGTTTATAAGCTGATTTTCCATCTCTCCTTTTGTTCGTGAGTAATAATTTTTTGAAGCTTCATCCGCACCAATATAGCTCACCACATGCATCGCACAGATTTCTTTCTGTTTACCCCATCTAGCATATTCAACCACAAGATCTCGATCAATTTTAACGAATTCGTTAATACTTCCGGCCTTCTTTAATGTTGTACCCAGTGTACAAAATAGGTCAATCTTTGCTTCTGAAATTACTAAGTCTTCAGTTGTCAGTTTAGATGATATTAACTCTTGAATGATGGGATGAGATTGAAAGCCCAAACTGGTACGTAAAATAAGATAAATACGCTCATACTTTTTTGTATCTAATAATTTTTCAATGAGTAGATGGCCAACAGCACCAGAACCTCCAATAATGATTGCGGTATTAGTTTTTAAAGTATCCATTTTGTCAGTCACTCTTCTTGTAATAAAAAAGCCAGCCACGAAAAATCTAGGCTGGCTTTTATGCCGAATCGTTAGATACAGCTAATCTTAATTAGAGCCATTATTTTCAGAAAGCTGCTCCATCACTTTGTCCAGACTAAAGCTTGCTGCTTTTTGACGTGGCGGATACTCCTTGAATGTCGATAAGAATTTACCAACATACGCTTGCGCTGGCACTAATAAATACGCACGGTCTAATAACCAATCGTAATACGTATTAGACGTTATCTGAGCACGCTCATATGGGTCACGACGTAAATTAAAGATTAATGGTATACGTAGTGGAATAAACGGCTCTGACCATGCTTTCAAAGTAGCTTCCACGCGTTGCTCCATAAAGATTAATTTCCAATCGTTATAACGCAATGCTGTCAAATCACCATCATCAGAAAAGTAGAAGATCTCATTCCGTGGTGTTTCTGTAGTTTCCCCTGTCAACATAGGTAAAATATTGTATCCATCTAAATGAACTTTATAGTCCCTGTCATTAGCTTCATAACCGGTTAATAAACTTTCTTTAACCTCTGTATTACCAGCAGCGGCTAAGAAGGTAGGTAGCCAATCCATATGATGAACAATTTCGTTTGAAATTGAGTCAGCTTGAATTTTTCCCGGCCAACGAATCATCGCAGGTACACGCCAACCACCTTCCCAGTTAGTATTTTTCTCACCACGAAATGGTGTCATCGCAGCATCTGGCCAAGTATTCATATGGGGGCCATTATCTGTTGAATAAAACACGATGGTGTTATCTGCAATGTTGAGGTCATCCAGTTTAGTTAAGAATTGGCCAATGTGGCGATCATGTTCAACCATGCCATCACTGTATTCATCTTGACCTGAAATACCTCGGAGTTCTTCTTTAACATGGGTACGGAAATGCATTCGTGTACCACTCCACCATAGAAACCATGGTTCACCCGCTTCAGTTTTATCTTCAATAAATCCTAATGCAGCTTCAACGGTTTCATCATCAATTGTTTCCATACGTTTTTTAGTTAGTGGACCAGTATCTTCTATCTTCTGGCTACCATCATCATTTGCCCAAGAATGTATTACGCCACGAGGACCAAATCGTTTCTTAAATTCGGGATCTTTTGGATAATCTTCATTTTCAGGTTCCTCTTCAGCATTTAAATGATAGAGATTGCCAAAAAACTCATCAAAACCATGATTTGTTGGTAGCATGTCGTCACGGTCACCAAGATGATTTTTACCAAACTGTCCGGTTGCATAACCTTCTTGCTTTAGAAGACCGGCAATAGTGGGATCTTTTTCATTCATGCCTTCTTTGGCACCCGGCAAACCAACTTTACTCAAACCAGTTCGAAAAACACTTTGCCCCATAATGAAAGAAGAACGGCCCGCGGTACAACTTTGTTCACCATAATAATCGGTAAACATCATGCCTTCATCAGCAATTCGATCAATATTAGGTGTTTGGTAGCCCATCACTCCCCGGGTATAAGCGCTGATATTTGATTGCCCAATATCGTCACCCCAAATCACTAAAATATTGGGTTTTTCTGTTTGGGCAAAGCCTGAAATTGAAATCGTCAAGGCAGTTATAGCTAAACCTGTTTTGACTACTTTTTTAAACCTCATTATCGCTCCCCTTTCATTAATAATAAAAGAACACTCTGTGTAGAAAATTTAAAGCTCTACATATCTCACTGAAATACTATAAATTCAATTAATTACTCGTTTCAACCCAAAGATCTTTTCCCAGCACACGGAAGGCCTCTTCAACAGTTGTTGAACCATTAAGAATATGTTCCACTGCCGACGCGGATAAAGTCCTTACTCCTTGTCGCTTGGCAATCTCCATTAGCTGATTAGTATTTTCACCATTTCGAATAGCATCTGCTAACAACTCATCAACAACCACTATCTCTAACAATGGAATCCGCCCCAAAAATCCTGTCTGGCTACAAGAGTCACAACCACTTGCTCGCCTTTTTGGAGTCTTGCCAGTGACACGTGCAAATTCTTGTTCCAATTGACTGTCTGCTGATTGAATAAGAGTTGAACATTTCGTACATAGCTTTCTAACCAAACGCTGTGCAGCTAACCCTGTCAATGAGTCAGCCATTAATGCATTTGATATCCCCAAATCTTTTAATCTAGGAATTACTGTCATCGCATCATTGGTATGCACTGTAGTAAGAACAAAGTGGCCTGTTAAAGCCGCTCTTATAGCTATTTCTGCCGTTTCACTATCTCGTATTTCACCAACTAAAATAACATCGGGATCTTGGCGAAGAATATGCCTAAGTGCTTTCTCAAATGTTAAGCCTTGGGCAACATTTACATCTACCTGGGCAATACCTTCCATCTCATATTCAACAGGATCTTCGACCGTAACAATACACCTATCGATAGTATTAATTTCTTGAATAGCGCTATTTAATGTTGTTGTTTTACCCGATCCCGTTGGACCAGACATGACCAAGATCCCTTTCTGCCGAGTCATCAACTCTTTAAGCTGCTGAAGTTCTCTGGGTAAAAAATTTTGTTCATCTAATGATCTAACGGCATAACTTTGTAATAGACGAAGAACAAATTTTTCCCCTCCTTTAACCGGAAGGGTAGAGACTCGTAAATCAAGTGCTCCTTGATTAGTATTTATATGTATTTGACCATCCTGAGGAACAATACTGTTCGTCACATCTATACGAGATATTGCTTTTATCCGTTGCCCGATATGTTTGAATACTGGCCACGGAAATGTCGTTATTTTATGAAGTAAACCATCAATGCGAAATCTTACAACGCCTTCTCCACTAAGTGGTTCAATGTGAATATCACTCGCGCGGTCTCTAAGTGCTTGTTGAATTAACTTGTCAACTAAACGAACAATAACTGAACTTTTAATCGTAACTGAAGATTGGGGGCTACTTGAATCAATAGTTTGATGTGAGAGATGCTTTGATAGCCAGTCTTTAATCTCAATAGGTGAAGATATCGCGAACTCGACATGTTTATCGGTTAAAAATGTCAATATGGAAAAGGCCTCTTGATCATAAGGAAAGGCACTCGCAAATACTATCTGATTGTCATTTTCATCTAGAATAACAACACGATATTTTTCTAACACACTGTCTGGCACATCCGACATTTCTGCTTTGGTCGTAGGCAATTTAGCCACGTCGAGTGAAAACTCTGTAGCAATTTTTTGAGCCAATTCTGACATCGATATTTGTAACGCAGAACAAGCATGATCCCAAGCTGAAGGTAGATCGTCTGGCAGTGTTTTTTCAAAGTCCTCATAAACGGCCGACGTTAGCTCATTTTTAACTAGTTTTAATAGCCAACCAAACGTAAACTGATTCATCATCAGCCTCCATACTCCAGGTAAATATCTTCATGAGTACCGTGGCTACTTAAGATGAGTAAACCATCAGCTGTTGGCATTGATAATGTATATTGATCTGTACCCAATTTTTCATATTCAATCTTCAACACACTACTCAAGGCACTTGGCATTTTCTTAGGCAGCTTTCCATGTTCACGGTGGTAGGCGTTAATATTTTCAGCTACGTTTAATAAACCAATCCGTTGACCCGATTCAAAAGCATGACTTGATGGGTTCAAGTGTGTATCTGAAATATGAGGCACGTTATAGACAAGACTAATAACTAATATAACGGCGACCATATACGGCAACCAAGTTGGAATATAAAATGACCTGTCGAAAGAAAACTGTTTTTCGGAGATTTCAGTCATCGCTTCGTTAATCAAACCTTCAAAATCATTATTTTCACTTGATTTATTGTTTTGTGGTGAATCGACCATATGTCCCTCTGCTTATTATTTGTTTTTTAATTTATTGCAGAATCATTATTTAGTGCAGCTTTCAACAACCATGTAAGTGGTTTTTAACCCAACCATAATGTCTTAAGCAATTTGCTGAAATTCCTGAGAATGTATGCTGCCCATGTGTAGTGGGATGTTGGTTATGTACAGCATGTGGGTCAGTTGCTGTATGCGTGGTGCTCGCAGTAGTCTGGCTAGGAAGTATAACTGGTGGCTGTTGAGGCTGACTATTTCCGGTACCCGTTACCGGTTGTATAGTTGCTACAGGTGGAATGGTCGGAACAAGATTAGGTAGCAAAGGTGGTGATTGAGTTGGCGTTGCTACAGCTGGAATCGTTGGGGCAAGATTAGGCGGTGTTTGTTTAGGTATTGCAGGCGTATTTAGCTTATGTGTAACAACTGATGCTTGATGACTATCATGATGCAACGTAGGTACTCTATTAGATAATGAAACAACAAGCACCTCACGTGAAAGATAAACATGTTCTATCTTCATAATATGGTTTAAGGCTTGCAGTAATTCTATATTTTTCTCTCCCGTCGCCTTTAAATATACAACCGGTACAGATTGATTAACAATATGCTTAAACAGGCCAAATCTATCCATCACAGCAGAAGACAATTGGATTCCTTCTTTTGTTGTATACAAACCATCCATGCCTACAAAAGCACTCGGAGCCTTACCAAAGGCAGCACTGTCATAGGGCTTTGGGTTTGCACTATTAACGGGAATTTCATCATATGAAGCATCAAGATAAGCCAAGCTAATTCGATGAATAAGCATGAGTAGCTCGGTTGCTTTTGCTTCATTGGTATAACGACTATAGATAGGAGTAGCAATAACCGCCAAGATACCAATAATAGCGATAACGATCATTAATTCAATTAGGGTGTAGCCTTTCAAGGTTTTTTTTATCATTATTATTGATACCTTCTGTGCTATTTATCGATTTATTTAGTAAATCTCACTCTATCACAACTTTAAGCTGTTATGAATATAATATTACCCTTACACTTTAAATGGATTTTTGTCAGAAAAAACAATACATTAAACACTTATTATTTATTGTTTAATCACGCCTAAGACCATTGCTATATGAGCCAAGTCAGCAGCTGTATTCACGTTTAATTTGTGCTTAATTTGAGTATTGTAATTAGCCACTGTTTTATAGCCCAAACAGAGTTGTTCTGATGCTTCATGTGCATTCATACCTTTGGCTAACAGACAAAACACGTCAAACTCTCGTGGTGATAATAAATCAACCACCTCACGGTATAAATCAGCTTCATTTTTTACTGTATCACCTGCAGCTTCAGCTAAACCTGACTCGATATAAACCTCACCTTTGACAACAATCTGCACCGCTTCAGCTAAAATCTCTGGTGCACTATTTTTGGTGACATAACCTTTTGCCCCAGCCTGCATGGCTCGTTCCACATAAATAGCTTCATCATGGATGCTGTACACCAATACAACAGCCTTGTTATGTTGTTTCATAAGACGTCGAATTGCCTCAAGACCGCCGATGCCGGGCATTGATAGATCCATGACAACAACATCTGGTTGGAATTGACTGTATTCCTGAGTGACTAACTCACCTCGATCAATATCTAAAATGTCACCAATAAACTCTTGAGCTGATAACAACATTCGAAAACCTGCTCGAACGACAGCATGATCATCTACCAATAAAACTCTAATCTTAGTGTTCATCCTTTTTCCCTATAAATGGCATCCATGCTTTAACTTGCACACCTTTATTTTCTTCTGAGTTAAAGGTAAATTTTCCTCCTAAACTCTCTACCCGTTCGCGCATACCTAATACACCAAAACCCAGTGCTTCAGCCTTGCCGCCGATGCCATTATCAACGACGTTTATTTCAACTCGTTCAGAAGTAAAACCTAAGCTCACATTCACCTTGGAGGCTTGTGCATGTCGGACTACATTAGTTAGGCACTCTTGTACGATACGATAAACATGAATCGCCACTTTATTATCTAGTTGCTCTAGAGCAGTATCGTAATCTAGCTGTATTTCAAGATCTGAATTTCTTCGACGCCATTCAGTAATCAAATCAGTCAATGTTGCTTCTAAACCTAACTCCGCCAAACTTAAGGGATGTAAGGTTCGCATCATTGAGCGAACGACTACTGACAAATGATTACACACATCAATAATCGAATCTGCCACTAGCGTAATATCGACATTAGGCTGCTTGCTGGTGACCGCCATGGCTTTAATAGCCGTTAATGATTGGCCCATTTCATCATGCAATTCACGTGACATGGTTTGTCGTTCTGTTTCTTGAATTTGTATTGTGTGCAATGCCAAAGCTTGGTTACTTTCTTCTGCCATCTTTAAGGCTGCAGACATTGCGTTTATCTCTGCTGAAATAGCGTCAAACTCACTGATTTTTGAGCTAGGTAAAATATTGCCATATTGTCCTGATTCAACCTCACGCAAACCAGATAATATACTTTGTACGGCTTTCAACATTGAATGAAATACGAGATTTATCGCAAAGAAAATAGCGGCTAGCATGGCAACTGTTGACCAGAAAAAAGCCAGTGATTCTCCCCATGCTTCAATAATTTCATCCATAGGGTCGGCTTCGATCAATAGTGTTTTCACACTGCCATCAGATGTCGTTATGTCGTAATCAGCCGTGAGGTAGTCCGTCATCACGGCATTGATAAACCATCTTGGGGGATTCTCTTCTTTTTCGGTTAATTTTTTCTTAGTGAAAAATTCGATAGGCTCTTTGCCTTCCTCTGCAATGGATATTTGAATATGCCTGACCTGCTGCAAAGCTGATATCTGTGGCAACCAATTATTACCATACCGGTTGGAACTCGGCATTTGTGCAAAACCAAATTCAATCATTTGCAGAGCTAAATTGATTGAAGATTCCACTTCTTTTGCTACTGATTGTCGAGCTTGCCATACTGCCGTCGCCCCACCAATCATCATAATGATGATGACAGCCATGATAATTCTGAGATTAATTAGGCCTCGTAAACTCATAAATTAGTTCCGTAAAATAGTTCGCACACCACAGTCTGCACGAAAATAAAATACTGTGCTTATAAAATATAAAGCCAACTCAAAAATCACATAACTTTATTAATCCGTGCTCAAGTTATTACTATAAGCAAGCTGGATGATGTAGCCTATAGAGCATTTTAATATTACCGACTTAGACTATGAACTTTAGCCAGCTACGGACAATAAAGCCCATCGAATGGATGCTCGCTGCCTTATTAGTATTTGCTCCCCTTTATTTTCATCCAAACATTGGCGGTACCGGCTTACGGATTCCCAATAATATTGTTATCTGGCTCATTGCTAGTGTTATTGGTTTTTATTCCTTATATAAACTCACATTGAGCCACTACCTATACCTGCCTCGATATTTTATTTATATCGTAAGTTTCCCTATTTTAGTTTGGTGCAGTGGCATGTTTGCTGGCATCGAAATTGTAGAACAATGGTTTTTCAGATTACTTTTTATCTGGGGTGGATTGTTATTTCTACTGGGGTTATTTCAACACAATTTAAAACAGGGTCATCTTGATCGTTTGATATTTGTTTTACTTTTTTCAGGTTTATTTCATAGCCTTGTTGGATTAGCCCAAATTGTTTTAGTCGATAAAATTCCTGCTTGGTTGCCGTTTAACGCTAGTGGCATGCCGACCGGTTTGTTCCAACATATTAATAATCAAGCAAGCTTCCAAGTCACGATCATTATATTGGGATTATGGCTAGTTTCACGGCCCTTTATTCGTCATGCCCATGTGTGGCGATTTATTAGTCTCGTTATTATTATCAGTATCAGTGCGTTTATCGTTGGTTACTCAGGTTCACGAGTCGGTGCATTAGGGTTTTTATTAGCATTGCCATTATTACTTATCAGTAGATGGCGTTTTGTTAAAGCAGATAAACACCGGTGGATTTTTATTTTAGTCGCTATAATGGTTGCGATCACGACAGCGAATACGATTGAAAACAAGCGAGGACTTACTAGCGTATTAGAAAAAACGACTGCAATAAATTCCGGATTTTCAGGTACCGCTCGCTTAGGGATCTACGATATTTCTGTAGAATTAATTAAACAGAAACCTATCTTTGGGCATGGTATCGGTAGTTTTGTTCGTGTTTGGCAATATGGCAAACCTGAATTTTTTCAACAACACCCAGAAGCAACATTACCTCCTCAGCGTGTATCTCATCCTCATAATGAAACATTATTTTGGTTAGTTGAAGGTGGCCTAATCAGTGGCTTGGGACTGTTATTGGTATTGGTCGGGGTTATATTAAGCTTAGCAAAACTTCCCCATAGTCGACGTTATGCTTATGCTGCTTTTTTATTGCCTATTGCCGTTCATACTCAAGTGGAATTGCCTTTTTATATCTCGGCACAACATTGGTTTGTTTTCTTATTTCTTATTGCCATCACCTTATGGCCAACAAAAACACAGTTTCAACTTAAACTTTCAATTGCCGCCACAAAATCGATCAGAGTCGTCGCATTAATTGCGGTTTTTTCGTCTATTGCTTTTCTTGGCCACAGTTATGCAGTATCAAATGAATTTAAAGCTCATTTATTAAACAAAACGGCTGTCGCGCCAATCTTTACTCGGGCTCAAGAAAACCCTTATTTTAAATCACTCGCATTAGATTTAATGATGGTGCGATTATTTGAAGGAAGCATACGTTATGGCATGAATGATAATGTACAAATCATTGCTGAGTGGGCAGAAGAGGAAATCATATATAACCCACATATACTTTATTTTAAGTTAGGCACTCAATCATATTTGTTTCTAAAACAATACCAAAAAGCCTGTGGTCTTGCCGTAATAGGTAATGCCATTTACCCCTCTGATGAGGCGCTTATGAATGTTGTGAGAAAGTGTGAGGAATAATTTAGCTAGGTTGTTGTATTCATTTTAATCTCAGGAATATAAAACAACTTGCTTCTTGCCTGCTTTTTTTGCTTAGTATTGAAAAGAAATGTGATTTCAACCATCTAAAAACACCCCTATTTTCTGGTCAGCTTGAAGTATTGATTCTTTTTGGTTCTACTAAATAATGCCATCTTAAAATTATTGCAATTTTTGTGTCTCGATAGAGAGTTCCTGCAATTTTTCAGTTAACCATAATTGTAAGTTTTCAATTTTTATTTCATTCGATAAGTCGGGATGGCGTTGTTCAAACAAGTTGATTATTTCTCTGGCAACCGTTGCGATTCTAATTCGGCCATTTCGGCTAAATGTTTTCATAATGGCAAATACTTCTAATGCATTAAGATGTGTTTGAGCCATTAATAAACCTGTAGCAACACCAATATCACGGTTATTTTGAATCTTAGTCGATACGCCTTCAACACGGCGAGAATGTACTGTTCTTTCGCGATGAATATGCAAGCCGACTTCAATTTCCAAAGCCAGTTGCGTAAGTGATGGTTCACCAAATACAAAGCCAACTGCTTTTTGTAAGTGACCCGTTATATTTTCCATCGATGATTCATCATTTATACTGATAATAAATGGAACATCATGGGTTTTAAGATTTGTTATTGCGGCTGTTGATGGATCCTGAAGATGTTCAAAAGATAATATGCAAATATCCGGGGTGTCGTCACAATCACCACTAGCACAATTACAGTGTGTCAGTTTATAACCTAGCTTTAACAGCTCGTCATCATATTGAAGGTATGGCAAATCATGTGGCTTAGAAACTCCCACAACAATTGTTCCGTCTTGACTCTTTTGGCCCACAAATCTTCCCTTACGTTGCCTATTTTTATGTTATTTTTATTTTTATTTTCAGGCGGGGTGTGGGCCTTCGGATTGAAGTATACAGTAAGTTTGTCGCATTGCTAATGCCTTGAAACATCATTGAAAAGATGCACTAAAAATACCGTCAAGTTTATCCCTTCAAAAACAATCTGTGGCGTGTATTTTTTATCTAGTAAACATCAAGTTTCTTATTCATTATGGTGCTGGACTTGGATATTGCTTATGAATATTGTCAATAGCTGTAATGATATTTTCATCCAGTTCTAACTGTATGCTTGTGATATTATTTTTTAGCTGCGCCATCGTGGTCGCACCAATAATCGTTGACGCTACAAAAGGACGACTATTTACATAAGCCAGTGCCATTTGTGCTGGATCTAATTCATTTTCATTAGCCAGCTTCACATAGGCTTCTGTTGCAGCTACCGCTTGTGTATTGATATATCGACCATATTCCGGCCATTTAGTAATACGTGCATTTTCAGGTCGAGCATCATTTAAGTATTTACCACTTAATACACCAAATCCTAATGGTGAATAAGCTAAAAGGCCAACATCCTCACGATGAGAAATTTCAGCACAGCCCACTTCATAGGTTCGGTTGATCAAACTATAAGGATTTTGTACAGATACAATCTTCGGCAGATCATAATCTTTTGCAATATTTAAAAACTGCATCATGCCCCACGGGGTTTCATTCGATAAACCAATGTAGCGAATCTTGCCCGCCTTAACCTGATTCTCTAAGGCTTCTAATGTTTGTCTGATCGGCGTTAATGCCTGTTCATTATCTGCTTGTTGATAACCTAATTTACCAAAGTAATTAGTCTGACGTTCTGGCCAATGTAGCTGATAAAGATCAAGGTAATCTGTTTGCAGTCGTTTTAAGCTAGCATCAAGTGCTTGAGTAATATTCTCAGCATTAAAGCGAGTTTTCCCTTCTCGAATATGAGGGATCCAATCTGCGCCAGCACCAGCAATTTTACTTGCAATAACTAAGTCATCTCGACGACCTCTTTGACTCAACCACGCTCCGATTATTTCTTCTGTTCTACCGTAGGTTTCAGCTTTGGGAGGGATAGCATACAGCTCCGCAGTATCAATGAAATTAATGCCATATTCTATGGCCCAATCTAATTGATGATGTCCTTCGGCCTGAGTATTTTGCTCGCCAAACGTCATGGTACCTAAACAAATGGCACTGACTTGAATACCAGAACTTCCTAAATGTTTATATTGCATATCTAAAACCTACACCATTGTTTTAAATTAATGCCCGTAGCATAGCGTATTTAAGAGTGGTTTTTACATAGAAATTATTGCATTAACAATAAATATCGTCATACTGCAGAATTTTGTGGCGATGGCGTTAGGCTTATACGCTGCATTCCAATGCCCTCATCAATGTTAATGTCATGATGTGACGATACTATAATCATACCTTTGCGTTGCAGTTTCAAATGCAACAATTGTTTGACTAACTCTATGCCCGTTTCATCCAGTGCTGTTAAGGGTTCATCTAAAATCCAAATCGGGGCTTGGCTTATTAATAAACGAGCTAATACCACACGCCTATTTTGTCCTGCAGAAAGATAACGACATGGAATATCGGCTTCATTTTTCAACATGATTTTATCTAAAACTTCACTAACAAATTCTGTTGATTGAGCATATTGCTGACAAAATAACATCAAGTTTTCTCTAGCCGACAAATCTGGTTTAATTTCGTCTTCATGGCTTAGGTACACTAATTGTTGACTATAGTCGCTGCCCAAATCTTCAATTGATTGTTGATTTAATTGAATGTTGCCACTGTCTGGTGCTTTCAAACCACACAACAGATTTAATAAGGTCGTTTTACCACTACCGTTATCACCACCAATGATCATGATTTCACCACTGTGCAAGGAAAAACTAAGATCCTCAAACAGCGTTTTATTATTGCGAACACAAGCAAGCTTATCTACATGTAAACTTAAAACCTGATCTTCAGTCATCGTTTGCATCCTTGCCCTTTATTGATATTCATCTTGTTATTTTTCATCTTGACCTGTTTATATTGGACCGAGATCCATATGCACTTTTTAACGTTTACTAAACATAATTTATGGATAATAAAGACAGTAAGTATCTCGAATAACGTTTGAGTTTAATTGTAAAACTCATCGCAAATTTTACTAACACTACCATTACATAAAACTACCTTCATTCATCCCGCACTCACAGGGAAAATAAGAGTATTGTTCTTAAAGGCAAATTCTATACGTATTATGAAATTCTACTTATGATCTGGATCAGGATTATGTTGAATCATTTATAATTTTCTTAAGTAAACAAGAGCTTGCCCAACCTAGATCTAATTGGTAAAGTCATAGCAGTAGACAGTCACTATCGGATATCATAATGATAAAAGCCCACAAGCCTGCCGATGAAAAAAAGCGTCTTGAGGTACTAAGAGGCTATGATATTCTCGACACCGAGATCGAGGAAAGCTTCAATGATATTGTCGAAATCGCAGCATTGATTTGTGATACCCCTATTGCACTTGTATGTCTAGTCGATACAGAACGGCAATGGTTCAAAGCAAGGCTTGGTATACAAGCAAGTGAAACACACCGAGATATAGCCTTTTGTGCTCATGCAATATTAGAACGAGAGGTTTTTAGAGTCGTCGATGCACTTAACGATGAACGATTTGCAGATAATCCATTAGTAACATCTGACCCGAAAATACGTGCATATGCAGGAGCACCGTTAATCACAAAAGATGGTTTTGCGCTCGGGACATTATGTGTCATTGATACTGTCCCAAAAACATTATCGGCACATCAAGAGCAGATGCTGCAAAAGCTTGCCAAGCAAGTAGTTTTTTTGCTTGAACTTCGTATAGAACAGAAAAAAGCCGTTGATGAAAACCTTGCTAAATCTAGCTTTCTCTCCAAAATGAGTCACGAACTAAGAACACCTCTCACTTCTATTCTTGGTTTTGGACAACTTTTACAAACGGATCCTGACGTTACGCTCACTGAAAGCCAAAATGACAATATAGACATGATTCTAAAGGGTGGCAATCATCTTCTAAAACTGATCAATGAGATTTTAGAGCTCGCTAAAATTGAAGCGAGAGAAGTTGAGTTTTCATTAGCCGAGCTAAATTCGGCTGACATAGTTCAAGAATGTATACACATGTTAATGCTATTAACTGAAACAAAAAAAATTGAAATTAAACTTGATAATTTCATTGCTTATACGATTAAAGCCGATGAAATAAAACTAAAACAAATACTCATTAACCTGTTGAATAACGCTATCAAATATAGTCCATCAAATACTACTGTGATAGTGACCAACCAACCTACGAACGAAGGATTTTTAAGAATTAATATCCAGGATCACGGAATAGGTATTCCAGCAGAGCAGCAACAAGAAATATTTACACCATTCCATAGAATTGGCCAAGAAAATACGGATATTGAAGGTACAGGAATTGGTTTAACCGTGGCTATGGAGATTATAAAAGCGATGAACGGTCGAATTGGGGTGGAAAGCACCGTTGGAGATGGCAGTACTTTTTGGATTGAGCTACCGCTGGTAAAAGTTGAATGAGCTCATTTAATTGGTCGGAACAGCTGGATTCGAACCAGCGACCCCTTGTCCCCCAGACAAGTGCGCTACCAGACTGCGCCATGCCCCGACGGGTTTTGAGCTAATATAAAGGTATTGTTGAAGCTTAAATATCGTTACGCCAAAAGAGTACGAATATCTTCCAACTCAGTTAACAATTCTTTAATAAGTTGTTTTTTAGCATCGACAGATAATGTTGGTTTCGCTTCAGTTTCTAGGCGTTGGCGAGCACCACCAATAGTGAAACCTTGCTCATATAACAAACCACGAATTTCGCGGATCAATACCACATCATGACGTTGGTAATAGCGTCGATTACCACGTCGTTTAACTGGCTTAAGTTGAGTGAATTCTTGTTCCCAGTAACGCAATACATGAGGTTTTACACCACATAAATCGCTTACTTCACCAATGGTGAAATAACGTTTACCAGGAATAGCAGGTAATTCGTTGTTATTGCTCGCTTCTAGCATAATTATCAACCCTCGCTTTCAGTTTTTGTCCTGGGCGAAACGTTACTACGCGGCGCGCAGTAATTGGAATTTCTTCACCTGTTTTAGGATTTCTACCTGGACGTTCACTTTTATCGCGTAATTCAAAGTTACCAAAACCTGATAACTTAACTTGTTCACCAGCTTCTAATGCACCACGGATTTCTTCAAAGAACATTTCAACTAGTTCTTTTGCTTCACGTTTATTGAATCCCAACTCATCATAAAGTTGTTCCGTCATGTCGGCTTTAGTTAATGCCATGTATACCTCGTTATTCTATCTTTTATCTTAATTTACAAGTTTACGATCTAATTACCACACCCAACGCTTTTTCTAGCGTTTGTGCTATCGATAATATCAATGCGTCAACTTCTTCATCAGTAAGCGTACGTTCACCATGTTGAATATGAAAAGCAATGGCAATACTCTTTTTACCAAGCTCGACTCCATCTCCAGAATAGACGTCAAATAGTTGAATTGCCTTAAGAATATCAGACTCGACACCATTCAGGCAACGCTCAATTTCACCTGCTGTTATATTCTCGTCAACCAACAATGCAAGATCACGACGGATCGCAGGGAAACGAGATAGCGGTTCAAAGCTTGGAACCTGTGCTGATAATGCTGCCGTTAAGGCAAATTCAAACACAAATACTTTGCCATCAAAACCAAGCGGTTTATTCAATTTAGGGTGTAAAGCGCCCAACCAGCCTATCGCCTTACCATCTTTATAAATACGTGCGGATTGACCTGGGTGTAAAGCAATATGTTGTTCAGCAACAAATTCAATCTCACCACCGGCCAATGCCAATAATTCTTCTACATCGGCCTTAACATCAAAAAAATCAACGGCTCGTTGTTTCTCTAACCATTGTTCATCATAACGACTACCACACACCACACCACCGATTTGGCGGTGTTGATCAATATTTTCAGTAGTCCCAGTATAAATGCGACCAACTTCAAAAAATCGTACCCGTTCATGCTGGCGATTTAAGTTATAGACCAACGCTTGAATTAAACCTGGCCATAATGATGTTCGCATCTCAGATAGGTCAGCTGAAATCGGATTCATCAACGTGATTGGCGCCATGCCTTCAAGTAAGAAATGTTGATGAACCGTTGGATCAACAAAACTATAGGTGATCGCTTCTTGATACCCGCGATCAACCAATAAATTCTGTAAGCGCTCTGTTGCTAAGGTATGTTCAGAAATATTTGTTGTTAATACCGTGCCTTGCGGACGAGTACTGGGCAAAACATCATAACCGTACAAGCGACCTAACTCTTCAATCAAATCAACTTCAATCGCCAAATCAAAACGGAAACTAGGTACCGTTACCTGCCAACCTTGTTCAGTCGTTTCAACCGTCAAACCCAATCGTGTTAATTGATCTTCAACTTGCTCAGCTTCAATTGCTATGCCTAAAACACGTTTGATTCTATCGGCACGCAAGATAATTTGTTGTTGTTGTGGCAAGTCACTTTCAGATGTTTTTTCTGTAACCGGGCCAGCTTGACCACCGACAATTGATATCAGTAACGCTGTTGCCCGTTCAATTGCTTGTTTTGCTAATTCTGGATCAACACCTCGTTCAAAACGATGTGAAGAATCAGTATGCAAACCATAACTACGAGCTCGACCTGCAATCGCTATTGGTGTAAAGAAGGCCGCTTCTAAAAATAAGTGTTTGGTATCGTCATCCACACTAGACGATTGTCCGCCCATAATGCCAGCTAAAGCCAATGGTCCTGATTGATCAGCAATTAGCAAAGTATCGTCGTTAGTTGTAATTTCTTGACCATCTAACAATGTTATTTCTTCGCCTGATTCGGCCATTCTAACGACGATGTCGCCATTAAGCTTGTCCAAGTCAAATGCGTGCATCGGTTGACCCAATTCCAACATGACATAGTTGGTTACATCAACAACTGGGCTAATGCTGCGTGAACCACTACGACGTAGTTTTTCTTGCATCCAAACAGGTGTTATTGCTTTTACATCAACGTTTTCAATCACACGTCCCAAATAGCGTGGGCATGCTGCTGTATTTAAAATATCAACATTAACTGACTTTTGGCTTTGCTCTGAAACTTCATCTTGTTGCCAAGTAGTTAAATCACAGCCTGTTAATACACCTACTTCACGTGCAATACCTGCCACACCCAAACAATCACTACGGTTTGGCGTTAGGTCTACCTCGATAGTGACATCATCTAAATCTAAATAATCTCTGATGTTTTCACCGACAGGTGCATCATCTGCTAACTCTAATAAACCATCAGCACTTTCCGCTAATCCTAATTCTTTGGCAGAACACAACATGCCAAATGAAGGTTCGCCGCGAAGTTTAGCTTTTTTAATTTTGAAATTGCCAGGTAATACTGAACCCACGACTGCAACGGGAATTTTTAAACCTTCGCGTACATTTGATGCGCCACACACGATAGACAATAATTCTTCGCCAGCCACATCAACTTGGCATAAACGTAATTTATCAGCATCAGGGTGAGCTTTTACAGAGGTAACTTGACCAACAACAACACCCGTAAATTCACCAGCAACAGGATTAATAGAATCAACTTCTAAACCTGCTAAAGTCAGTTTTTCAACAAGTGCAGTGCTATCGAGATCAGGATTAACCCATTCACGTAACCAGTTTTCACTAAATTTCATTGCAATGTATCTCTAATTAAACTGACGCAGGAATTTCAAGTCATTATCGAAGAACATCCGTAAATCGTTCACTCCATAACGCAGCATAGCCATGCGCTCAACACCTAAGCCAAACGCAAAACCTAAATATTTTTCACTATCAATATTTACATGTTCAAATACATTGGGATGCACCATACCGCAGCCCAAAATTTCAATCCAACCGGTATGGCTACAAACTCGACAACCTTCGCCATCACAGATCACACATTCAATATCAGCTTCGGCTGACGGTTCGGTGAATGGAAAATAGGAAGGACGGAATCGTACCTTAAGATCTTTTTCAAAGAATGCCCGTAGAAAATCTGACAAAATACCTTTGAGATCAGTAAAGCTAACATTCTCATCAACCATCAAGCCTTCAACCTGATGAAACATTGGAGTATGGGTTAAATCTGAATCACAACGATAAACTCGGCCTGGAGCAATTAACCGTAATGGTGGCTGTTGCTTTTCCATTGCACGAATTTGTACCGGTGAAGTATGCGTACGCAACAACATCTCGGCATTAAAATAAAAGGTATCGTGCATCGCACGTGCCGGGTGATGTTCCGGAATATTTAAGGCGGTAAAATTATGGTGGCTATTTTCTATTTCTGGGCCTTCAGCTACGGAAAAACCAATTTGCTGAAAATAACGATCAATACGTTGTAATGTACGGGTAACAGGATGCAAGCCACCTGTTTTTTCACCACGTCCAGGCAAAGATACATCTATCGTTTCTGCTTTTAAAGCAGCAGCCATAGCTGCTTCAGCAAGTACTTTGGAACGATTTTCAATTAAACCAACAACTTCTTGTTTTGCAAGATTGACTGATTTACCAATCACCGGACGTTGCTCAACACTGACATTACCTAACTGTTTTAGGTAAGCCGTGATTTTGCCTTTTTTACCTAAGTATTCAACACGAAGTGCTTCTAATACTGAGCTTTGTTCAGCTGCTACAACAGCTTGTTTTGCTGTTGTGACTATGTCATTAAGCGCCTGTAACTGTGAATCCAGTTCAGCCATACTACCCCCACCTGAGGAATTTTCCAGAAACAAAAAAGGGGTCGAGATTATCGACCCCTTCTGCTATCAGCATAACTACCGTTTTACGCAACGGTAGTTAGTATTACTCTGCTAGTGCAGCTTTGGCCTTTTCAGCAATAACTACAAATGCAGCATTATCATTCATTGCTAAATCAGCAAGCACTTTACGATCGATTTCAATCGCTGCTTTTTTCAGTCCATCGATTAAACGGCTGTATGACAAACCACATTCACGTGCACCAGCATTGATACGTGCAATCCATAAAGTACGGAAAGTACGTTTCTTCTGACGACGGTCACGGTATGCATATTGACCCGCTTTTGTTACCGCTTGTACTGCAACACGGTATACATTTTTACGACGACCACTATAACCTTTGGCCTGCTTAATTACTTTTTTGTGACGCGCATGCGCCGTTACACCACGTTTTACTCTAGGCATGTGAGAACTCCTTAATTATAGGTTAGGCAACATTTTGCGAACGGACATATGATCTGCTTTACAAACCATCAATGTTGAACGCAATTGGCGTTTCCGCTTTGTGCTCTTCTTAGTAAGGATATGACTAGTAAACGCTTGTGAACGTTTAAATTTACCACTACCGGTAAGTTTAAAGCGCTTTGCAGCACCTCTATGTGTTTTTAATTTTGACATTTCGAACTCCGCATTCGTTAAATATTGTTAATGTTTCTATTTTTTACTGGGCGCTAAAACCATAATCATTTGTCGGCCTTCTTTCTTAGGATGCTGCTCGATAACAGACAGTTCTTTTAGATCTTCAGCTACTCGTTGAAGTAACTTCAATCCTAATTCCTGATGTGCCATCTCGCGTCCGCGGAAACGAAGACTAACCTTAGTTTTATTCCCCTCTTCAAGGAAACGTGTCAGGTTGCGTAGTTTTACCCGATAATCCCCTTCTTCTGTCCCTGGTCTAAACTTGATTTCCTTAACTTGTATTTGCTTTTGCTTTTTCTTAGCAATTTGCTTTTGCTTATTAGCTTCAAACAAATACTTGCCGTAATCCATAACACGACAAACCGGTGGTGATGCCTGTGCAGATATCTCCACCAAATCTAACTCCGCTTCTTCGGCAAGCGCAATAGCTTGTGCTAAAGGAACAACTCCAACTTGCTCACCGTCAGCGCCTGTTAAGCGCACTTCTCTGGCTGTGATTTCACCATTCAGCCTTTTTTCATCAGTAGCGATTTTTTTAATCCTCTAAAATAATTCGACCGCGACAAGCAACGTCTTCATTCAAGGTGTTAACGAAGTCCTCAAGCGTCATTGCGCCTAAATCTTCCCCCTTGCGAGTACGTACCGCCACGGCGTTTTCCTGCGCTTCGCGCTCCCCAACAACAACTAAATAAGGAACACGGCGCAATGTGTGCTCGCGTATTTTAAAGCCTATCTTCTCATTTCTCAAGTCTATATCTACTCTAAAGCCTTTATCTTGCAATTCTTTAGTGACTTTTTGGGCATATTCAGACTGATTTTGACTAATTCCCATCACCACAACTTGTCGCGGTGCCAGCCATGTTGGGAACGATCCGGCGTACTCTTCAACCAAGATCCCAATGAAACGTTCTAGTGAACCAAGAATTGCACGATGCAACATAACAGGGACTTGTTTACTGCCATCATCCGCAATATAAGTCGCATCTAAACGACCCGGCATAGAGAAGTCAACTTGAATGGTGCCGCACTGCCAAACACGATCTAAGCAATCTTTTAATGAAAATTCAATTTTAGGGCCATAAAAAGCACCTTCACCTGGTTGAAGATCCCAATCTAGACCTTTGGTATTAAGCGCTTTTTCTAATGAATGTTCAGCCTTATCCCATTCTTCATCACTGCCCACTCTGTTCTCAGGGCGAGTAGATAATTTAACGATAATATCGTTAAAACCGAAGTCGGCATATACGTTTTGTAATAAATCAATAAAAGTAGAAACTTCATCTTGAATTTGGTCTTCTGTACAGAAGATATGCGCATCATCTTGCGTAAAACTACGTAAACGCATCAGTCCATGTAAGGTGCCCGATGGTTCGTTACGATGACATGAACCAAACTCAGCCATACGTAATGGTAAATCACGGTAGCTTTTTAAACCTTGGTTAAAGATCTGTACATGACATGGGCAGTTCATCGGTTTAACTGCATAATCACGATTATCAGTTTGAGTGGTGAAAATCATGTCACCAAATTTATCCCAGTGACCCGATTTTTCCCATAAAGATCGATCAACCACTTGGGGGGTACGTACTTCCTGATAATCATTTTTTTGCAATACATCACGAATATAATTTTCTACTTCGCGATAGATACGCCAGCCGTTGTCATGCCAAAAGATCATGCCAGGTGCTTCTTCTTGCAGATGGAATAAATCTAGGTTTTTAGCAATTTTACGGTGATCACGTTTTTCAGCTTCTTCTAAACGGTGTAAGTAGGCTTTTAAGTCTTTCTTATCAGACCAAGCAGTACCATAAATCCGTTGCAGCATTTCATTATCTGAATTGCCGCGCCAATAAGCACCGGCCAACTTCATCAACTTAAAGGCTTTTAATTTACCTGTGCTTGGCACATGAGGCCCACGACAAAGATCAATAAAGTCACCTTGAGCATATAAAGATAAGGTTTCGCCTTTGGGAATATCTTCTAAGATTTCTGCTTTATATTCCTCACCCATTTCACGGAATTTTTGAATACCAGCTTCACGTGAAATTTCTTCACGCACAACAGGAAGATCTTGTTTAACCAACTCTGCCATGCGTTTTTCAATGCGAGTTAGATCTTCTGGTGTAAAGCCTTCTTTATAAGAGAAGTCATAGAAGAAACCATCATCAATCACAGGACCAATGGTCACTTGCGCTTCAGGAAATAACTGTTTCACAGCCTGTGCCATCAAATGTGACGTTGAATGACGAATAATATCCAAGCCTTCTTCGTCTCGTGCTGTAATGATCGCAACATTAGCATCTTGGTCGATAACATGAGTCGTATCGACGAGCACATCATTCACTTTGCCAGCTAATGCCGCACGGGCTAAACCGGTGCCAATATCAGAAGCAACATCAAAAATAGAAACAGGGTGATCAAACTGGCGTTGACTGCCATCAGGAAGTGTTACAGAAATCATGTCATGATCCTTGGTTGTGGCCGATACAAAGGGCCGTAAAAACCAAAAAAGCACCTACGAAGTGCTTTCAATTAAAGTTGTCTCACACGAATGAAATTATAAATCGTGAAAACCGTTGAAGCGCGTAACTATACACTATCTAAAATACAAGTCAAAAACGGCCTTTTTTATCATAGAAAGATAAGATGTTCGTGACAGTCATCACTCTAAATAAAAAGTAATCACCTTTCTCGAATACTCTCTTCTTTGTATCGAAGCAAAGGCGCCATAAAGAACTCTAAGATTCTACGTTTGCCAGTCTTGATTTCAGCTGTGACTTCCATGCCGGGCATAAGCTTGACGATGCGTTTATCGACTTGAATGGTGTTTTGTTTCATCAACAGGTGCATGCCGTAGATTAATCCTCGTTCTTCATCTACCGTGGCATCATCAGAGATTGACGTGATTTCACCATCAATCAGGCCGTATTTAGTAAACGGGAAGGTATGTATTTTGATTTCTGCTTCCATGCCTTCAAACACAAAACCGATGTCTTTGTTTTCTAAAAAGACTTCAACTTCTAGTTGTTCACCATCAGGCACTATCAACATCAGTTCTTGGGCTTGGGTCACAACACCGCCAATGGTGCTCACGCTCAGTTCTTGTACTTGTCCTGATACCGGGGCATAAAGTATTTGTTTGTTGTGTAAATCAGTTGCTTTGGCTAACTCTTGTTCTAGTGAGGCCACTTGACGAGTGAGCTCGGTGATTTGAGTTAAGGTTTCCGTTTGGGTCTGCGCTGCTAAGGTTTTAAGCTGTTCATTGATTTCTGTTTCAGCGGCTTTGAGCTGTTCCAGCCGGTGTTCTTCTGCCGCATAGTCTTGAGTGAGCTCAATGCGTTGTTGTTTTAGCTCAAGATATTCTGCTTCTGATACAACGCCTTGTTGGTATAAGTCGTACATGTTCTGCGTACGCCTTTCTATAATCGGCAAAGTTTGTTGATATTTGATAAGTACTTCTTGTGTACTGGCTTGTTCTTCATCGTTTTTGGTTTGACCATTCATCAAACCTTGTTTTTGCGTTGTATAGTGCAACCATTGCTGCCAAAGCAGTTGTTTGTGGAATTCGTTTTCTTGCTCTGTTGCATCATTAGCAAGCTCAAAGCTAATGCTGCTTAATTGAATGCGTTGTTGTATCTCTTCAGTTTGAGTGAGTAATTCAAAAAGAGCGGTATTAATCGCAAGTGTTAGATTGGCACTATAAAGCTCACTTTCAAGGCGTATTTCATCGGCCCCTGTTAAGGCGCCATCAAGCTCAATCAGTGCTTGGCCTTTTTCTACATGTTGGCCTTCGGTCACTAGGATTGCTTTGACTACGGCCTTTTCATGAGGCTGAATTTGTTTGACTCGTGAGCTTGGAATGATTTTACCTTCGGCGCTAGAGACAATATTCACTTCACCCACCGAGGCCCAAATAACAGCTAGGGTAAATAACACCATGAGCGTGCGACCTAGCCACTTAGCCAATGGGTTAGCAGGGGCATTTTGAATCTCTAATGCCGCAGGCAAGAACGCCGCCAAATCACGAGTATGATTATCATCACCCATCTTATGACGGTTCTTCCATGCATCCCAAAACACCGCAAAGGCCCTCATGATGGTTCCCCTTTAGGTTTTGGCTTGCCGGGCATAATGGTGCTGCCAAACTCAGATTGATGACCGCGTTGGTTTTGCGTTGCTGTTTGTTTTGTTGCCGTATCTGTTTGTGTTGCCTGAACTTGTGTTGTTGCATTATCAGGTTCTGGCTCAGGCTCTAATTCAACATCCACTTCGTGTAATACCGGGGTATGGTTTTGATAGCTATAGAGCTTGGTGTAATAACCATTTTGCTCTAACAGGTCATCATGTGAGCCTTCTTCAATAATGCGTCCTTTGTCCATGACGATAATACGGTCACAGGCTCGAACAGTGGTAAGCCTATGGGCAATAATAAACACGGTACGGTCTTTACAAATTTGCGCCATATTGTCTTGAATCAAACGCTCTGATTCATAATCAAGGGCACTGGTGGCTTCATCAAAGATAAGTATTCTTGGGTTATTGATTAAGGCACGTGCTATGGCTAAGCGTTGTCGTTGGCCACCGGACAAGTTGCTGCCCTGCTCGCCCACCATATTGTCGTAACCTTCTGGCAAGTCGCTGATAAATTCATGGGCGCCAGCCATCTTGGCTGCATGTATCACCCGCTCCATGGAGATGGACGGGTCACTTAACGAGATATTTTCTCTAATGGTGCGATTGAATAAGAAGTTTTCTTGTAACACTACGCCGATTTGTTTTCTAAGCCAGACGGTGTCTATCATGGATAAATCAACATCATCAATGGTGAGCCTGCCTGATTCAGGAATATACAGACGTTGTATCAGTTTGGTGATGGTGCTTTTGCCACTACCAGACCTTCCGACAATACCTAAGATTTCACCAGGTTTAACCTTAAGATTAATGTCTTCTAAGATAACTGGGCCATCACTGCTGTATCTGAATTTAAGGCGGTCAAGCGTCACCGCCCCGCTCAACGTTGGAAGACGTGAACGATTTGGATTAAAACCAGGTTCTCTTGGGGTATTTAAAATATCGCCCAAGCGTTTAATCGAGATACCGGCTTGTTGGAAGTCTTGCCAAAGCTGCACTAGTTTTAAGATGGGGCCACTGACACGGCCTGCCAACATATTAAAGGCAACTAGTTGACCGACAGTGATTTGACCATCAATCACCAGATGAGCACCGACCCAGATAATGCCCAAGGTCATCAGCTTGTTAATAAAGCCGGCTATTTGACCGGCAACATTGCTTAAGTTTTGACTTTTGAATGAGGCATTAACATAACTCGATAGGTGGTCCTCGAGTTTGCGTTTCATTTGCGGTTCAACGGCCATGGATTTAACGGTGCCGATACCGGTGATGGATTCAGTTAGAAACGCAGTATTGGCAGCGCCATGTTTGAACTTTTCATCTAAGCGGTGACGAAGGATGGGCGTAATAAATATCGATAAGGCGACATACAGCGGAATACTGCCTAAGACTATCCAAGTAAGGGTTTCACTGTAAAACCACATCACCGCTAGAAAGATAAATACAAAGAATAAGTCAATGACTAAGGTTAAGGCGGTACCGGTAATAAAGTTACGAATGGTATCGAGCTCTCGCACCCTGGCGACATTTTGACCCACTTGGCGTGATTCAAAATACGATAACGGCAGCGCCAATAAGTGGGTATACAAACGAGAACCCAGTTCAACATCCACACGGTTAGTGGTATGGCTGAATATATACGTTCTAAGACCGCCTAATATGGCTTCAAATAACACCACAATAAAGAAACCGCCGGCCAAGACATCCAAGGTGGTAAAACCACGATGTACCAGTACTTTATCCATCACCACTTGGAAGAATAAGGGGGTGACTAAGGCAAAAAGCTGTAAGAAGAACGAGGCAATCAAGACTTCATAAAACAGTTTTCGGTATTTAACCAGTGAGGGAATAAACCAGCTGATGTCGAATACTTGTTGCAAGCTTTCACCTAGACCTTGGCGCCGCGTTAAGGCAATTATCTGACCAGACCAGAGTGCTTCAAACTCTTCAATGCTCATGGCTTTAGGTGCATCATCACGTAGGTCTTGAATTAAGACACCGTTTATTTCGCCAACTTTGAATTGGGGTTTTGATTTTTGTTCTTTTTTTGACTCGGTGTTGTTTTCTTGGTCTGATTGTTCAGGCTGCGTGGATACAACTGATTCATCCTGCTCTGTAGCTGCTGGTGTTGGTTTTTCAGCTTCTTCTTGATGCTCTGAAAGACGAGCAAGAATGAAATAACTGCCATCTTTTGCTTTGGCAATCGCCGGCAGCATGGCTGACTTTAATTGAGAAAGTGACGGGGTTAATTCTTTGGCTTTAAGCGTTAAGGCTTTAGCTGCCCGTAAAATTTCTGTATTGCCAAAATCTTCACCAGGCTGACCATATTCATGGGCAATCTGGTCGGGCTCAGCTGGTAATTGGTGGAATCGTGCGATTGCAACAAGAGAATGTAAACCAGTATCCATATCAGTACATCTTCAAAATAAAAATTGTTTATCTCAATAATTACCCACAATTCCAGTTTCGATATGTATCGACCTCCTTGCCTGATAACACCTTAAAATTTCTGTGCGAACATTAAGGGGGGGAATACTTATTCTCAATGATGAACTTGCTGTTTTTGAGAGCTTCGTCACAGATTCGTTTTTGACAAAACCCTACGGCAACCCTTGTAACACACTGAATGTATTAAGGTATTACCCGCATTGCAATCCCACCTAGAAAAAGACGATTAGCACAGTTAGAACAGCAAATGTCATGCTTCTAATGTAGCAGGCATTCAATGAATTTGTAATTGCGGGAAGTTATACAAGAAGATTTAGTTTACGAGCGTGTAAATTTAAGCAGGCGGGTGACGGTTTAGCTTAGTGAGTTCTAGCTATATTTTGGGAATACTTGCAGATTAAGCTATGGTATTAAGCGGATCTAATTGTCCTTAGATCCGCTTAATAGAATTGTGAGGTAGTGTTGTTCGGTATTATTTAGTTGTATTTGGCAGTGATAGAATCACACCACCAGAATCACCTGATAATAATGTTTGCGGGTAGCTGCCATTCCAGCGTTGTACGCTATTGTAGTCAATCAACTCTCTGGTAACGGAACGAGCCAATACTTGGTTTGCACTCGCCTGAGCTTCTGCTTCTTTTAGAATTCTATACGCCTCTGCATCCGCATGGGTACGTTTAGCATTGGCATCCGCAATCGCAGCTTGTTCTCTGGCTTCAGCTTGTTTGACTTGTTGCTGTGCTTGTTGTTCAACAATTTTTAACTGGGCTTTTTCTCGCTCTAATTGTTCTTGGCGTTCCTTAGTCTGGATAACAGCACTTGTCACCACTTGCGGCAAGGTGATATCACGGAATAAGACGGCCTCTACAATGACACCCTTTGGTTCTAAATACGATTTCAGGCCATCTTCCATATAGATCTGCAGAGCTTGCTGTACTAGATCAAGATAAAAGTCTTGTGATTGGGCCACTGTTTTTCCTGCTTCGCGTAATAATGAACGTACTTTGGGCGTGATATGTTTCGATACCACGTCTTCTAAGCGTCCTGTTTCTTGTAAAATTCTAGGTGTTCGTGTGCCATCTATACGGAATGTGACTGAAATATCCATCGATGTTTTTAACTTATCTTGTGATGGAACCTGAACTTTATCCCAGGTATAGGTTAATTGGCGTATATCGAACACTGTGAAATCCAGTAATGGATTCACAATATGAAAACCTTCAGCATATGCTTGATCTTGAACGTCACCAAATAATGTGGCTACTTTGTTATGGCCCGCTTTGACCGTGATATAGGAGTTCATGGCCACTAATATTAATAATACCGTGATAATGGCTGATACTATCGGTGTTGATTTATTCATCATTTTCTTCCTTGCTAAAATATTCAGGGATTAATCGCATAACTGCTTCTACTGTATGAAATGAACCAAATATCAATACTCGGTCATTTGGTTTTGATTCAAGCATGGCTTGTTGATAAGCTTCTTCAACGACTGTATGTGAAAATGTTTTACCTTCTCCAACAATCGTTTTAATTTTGTTTGATAAATCATCCCCGCTCAAACCTCGGCTACCGTTTAGGCCTGCAATATACCATTGGTCAATTATCGATTTTAATGGCTCTATAACGGCGCTGACGTCTTTATCTTTTAACATTGCTAATACGGCACGTGTTTGACCAGAGCTGTTTTTTTCAGCTAATAGTTCAGCTAAATTACAGGCTCCTTGATGATTATGAGTGACATCAAAAATTCGTTCAACTTCGCCATCAATGATTTGAAACCGTCCTGCTAATTTAACGGTTTGCAAACCTGTTTTTATGGCAGAAATATCAATATTAAATTCAGACTGATTTAGTAGTGAGACAATTTGCAATACTGCCGCTGCATTTTGGATCTGGTAGTCGCCAATTAAAGCTGGCAATGGTAGCTTTGAATAATTGAATTGTTCGTTATGCCAATCCCAATCGTGTTGTCTTTTAGTAACAAAAAAATCTTGTTCTGCAATATAACATTTAGCCTTTAGTTCTTCTGCTCGATCTTTAACACTCATACTTGGTGACGATTCTGAACATACTACCGACTGACCGGCTCGCAATACACCGGCTTTTTCAGCAGCAATTGTTTCTCTGTTATTGCCTAACCAGTTGGTATGGTCTAAGGAAATTGGGGTTATTAAGGCGATATCAGCATCAAATAAATTGACGGCATCAAGACGTCCGCCCATGCCTACTTCTAAAATAACAACATCAAGATCTTGCTGACAAAAAATATCCATTGCCGCTAAGGTGGCAAACTCAAAGTACGTTAAGGAAATATCCTCTCGGGCACCATCAATTTTAGCGAATGATTGACATATTTCGCCATCACTACATGGCAGGTTATTAATGCAAATGCGTTCGTTATAACGTAATAAATGCGGTGAGGTATAACTTCCTATTCGGTAACCGGCTGCGCGTAAGATGGACTCAAGCAGCGCCACCGATGAACCCTTGCCATTAGTGCCGGCAATAGTGATCACTGTAAACGGGAGTTTTTCTAAACTAGTAAGACGCTGCCAAACTTCACCAACTCGATCAAGACCAGGATCAACAGCCGTAAAGTGTAGGGTTTCCTGCCAACTTAACCAGTCTGACAGATTATCAAAACGCATTGTTGTTTGGTGCTTTATACAGCGACAGACTTTTGTAATAACGCCAAGATATTTGCAAGACGATCTCGCATCTCACGACGATCAATAATCATATCAACGGCACCGTGGTCTAATAAAAATTCACTGCGTTGAAAACCTTCAGGCAAGGTTTCACGTACTGTTTGTTCAATAACACGTGGTCCAGCAAAACCAATTAAGGCCTTAGGCTCTGCTACATTAACATCACCCAACATCGCTAAACTAGCAGAAACTCCACCCATCGTTGGATCGGTTAAAACTGAAATAAAGGGAATGCCGGCTTTACTAAGTTGAGCTAAGATTGCACTGGTTTTTGCCATTTGCATTAAGGAAAACAAACCTTCTTGCATACGTGCACCACCACTTGCTGCAAAGCAAATTAAAGGCTGTCTTTTTTCTAGAGCCACTCGAGCTGCACGAACAAACTTTTCGCCTACTACCGAGCCCATAGAGCCGCCCATAAAACTAAAGTCAAATGCCACAACAACAACCGGACTATTATTCAGTGTGCCTTCCATTGCCAAAAGTGCATCATCTTCACCCGTTTTCTTTTGAGCTTGTGTGATGCGATCTTTATATTTTTTGCTGTCTTTAAATTTGAGGGTATCAATAGGTTTCACATTGGTAGCAATTTCAACCCTGCCATCTAGATCAAGAAAGCTTTCCAATCGTGTTCTAGCATTGATGCGTTGATGATGGTCACACTTGGGACAGACATGTAAATTGCGTTCTAATTCAGCACGGTATAATACGTTGTCGCAGGCGGTACATTTACACCAAACACCTTCAGGAACAGATCGACTACGAACCGTAGTGCGAATTTTTGATGGAATTAATTTTTCAAACCAGCTCATGTTGTCACCTTTAGTCTATTGATGGCAGCTTACTTAGCCATATCTCGTGCATTAATTGCATGACGCATTTCGGCTAACAAGCCTGCAACTGCGGCAGCTATTTCTTCTGGTTTCTCAGCATGTTCTTCAATACATCTTACCAATGTACTACCAACAACGACGGCATCGGCAACTTCAGATACCGCTGCTGCTGATTTTCCATCACGAATACCAAAACCTACGCCTAATGGTAAATCAGTACAGCTACGCAAATCAGCTAATTTGGCATCAACTTCTGCAACATCTATTTTGGCTGAACCGGTAACACCTTTGATAGAAATATAGTAAATAAAACCTTTGGCATATTGTGCGATTTTTGCCATACGTTCTTTTGAGGTTGTTGGAGCCACTAAAAAGATGGTATCTATGCCACTTTTATCCATAAGAGGCAAAAACTCATTTGCTTCTTCGGGCGGCATATCAACAGTCAACACGCCATCAACACCTGCTTGTTTTGCATTTTCAGCAAACGCTTTATAGCCCATTGCTTCAATTGGGTTTGCATAGCCCATTAATACCACGGGTGTATCGCTATCTTTTTCACGAAATTGCTTAACCATATCCAATACATGTTTCAGGCTGACATCATTTTTTAAAGCACGTTCACAGGCTTTTTGAATGACAGGGCCATCAGACATTGGATCAGAAAAAGGAATACCTAGCTCTAATATGTCAGCACCAGCTTCGACCAAAGCGTGCATGACGGGCACTGTTACCCATGGTTCGGGATCACCTGCTGTTATATATGGAATTAAGGCCGTTTGACCGTCCTTTTTTAAATTTTCAAAACATTGACTAATACGACTCATTGTTTATTCCCCAAAATTCAAGCCAGCCAATGCGGCAACTGTGTGCATATCTTTATCACCACGACCTGATAGGTTAACTAACAGAATTTGTTCTGATGACATCGTTGCTGCCAACTTGCTTGCATAAGCAAGAGCATGACTTGATTCCAGAGCAGGAATTATGCCTTCCATTCGTGTTAAATCGTGAAATGCTTGCAAAGCTTCATCATCGGTAACTGATACGTACTTTGCCCGGCCAATATCTTTCAACCATGCATGTTCAGGTCCAACGCCTGGATAATCCAAACCCGCTGAAATTGAGTGTGTTTCAATGATTTGACCATTTTCATCTTGCATCAAGTAGGTGCGATTTCCGTGTAATACACCTGGTGTTCCGGCACATAAAGGCGCTGCATGTTGGCCAGATTCAATGCCGTGGCCTGCACCTTCAACACCATACATTTCAACGGCTTCATCACTAAGGAAGGGATGAAATAAACCAATTGCATTAGAACCACCGCCAATACAGGCCACCAAGGCATCCGGTAATTTTCCAGTCGCCTTTAGGATTTGACCACGCGCTTCTCTGCCAATAATAGATTGAAAATCACGAACCATAGCGGGGTAAGGATGGGGACCAGCTACTGTGCCAATAATGTAAAAAGTATCGTCAACATTGGTCACCCAATCACGTAGAGCTTCATTTAAGGCATCTTTTAAGGTCCGTGAGCCTGACTCTACAGGTACAACAGTCGCTCCTAACAATTTCATGCGATAAACATTTTGAGCCTGACGTTTAACGTCTTCTGCGCCCATATAAACAACACATTCCATACCAAGTCGTGCAGCCACGGTTGCTGTAGCAACACCATGTTGGCCTGCACCAGTTTCAGCAATAATACGTGTCTTTCCCATGCGTTTAGCTAATAATGCCTGACCGATGGTATTGTTTACTTTATGTGCGCCTGTGTGATTTAAATCTTCACGTTTAAGATAGATTTGAGCGCCGCCAATTTTCTTAGTCCAATTCTCAGCTAAATATATTGGTGATGGGCGCCCAACAAAGTCTGCGAGATCTTTGTCCATTTCTGCTTGAAACTCAGCATCATTTTTATAACGATCATATGCTTCTTCTAACGCATAAATCGCTTCCATCAATGTTTCGCCTACAAATCGACCACCGTAAGGGCCAAAATGCCCTTCTTCATCTGGGAATGCATCGTAATCTTGCTTGTTGCCTTGCTTAGCCATTCGCTACCTCTTGCATAAAAGTGCTAACTTTTTGCTTATCTTTTATTCCCTTACTCTGTTCAACGCCACCACTGACATCAACAGCATAAGGCTGCACTTGTTTTATTGCCATTGCCACATTATTGCTGTCCAATCCGCCGGCAAGAATAATGGGTTTATTAATTTTTTCTATTAAAGACCAGTCAAAGACTTGGCCTGTTCCACCAGGAATACCTGCTTGATAACTATCTAATAATAACGCTGACGCTGTTGAATACTCTTTTGTTAGAGCTTCCAAATCTACATTTTCACGCATTCTTATCGCTTTTAAATAGCGCATGCCAAATTGTTCGCAATATGCGGCTGGTTCATCACCATGAAATTGTAAAACATCTATCGGCAGGGCATTGATACAAGCCCGAACCTCTTCAGGATCAGCATCGACAAATAAAGCCACAATACTGACAAATGGCGGTAAATTGGCCACAATGTCCTTAGCCTGCGCAAGCGTTACCGCCCTCGGACTAGCAGGATAAAATACCAAGCCTAACGCATCAGCACCGTTTTCAATTGCAAATTCAGCATCTTGGCGACGGGTAATGCCACAAATTTTTACGCGAGTTTTCATTCAGTCTAGTAAAAGAGTTAAATCAATCCGATACTTTACCAGAGCACGGGAAAAGCTGACACTGTTGGCAAAGAATATTGTTCAGGATATTCAACATTCATAAAGTACAAACCTTCAGGCGGTGACGTTATTCCACCTTGGCCTCGGTCTTTGCTATCTAATACTTGTTTAGCCCATTCAATAGGCTCTTTTCCTTCACCAATAGGAACCAAAACACCAACAATGTTGCGAACCATATGGTGTAAAAATGATTGGCCAACGACATCAATTGCTATACAGTCGCCTTGACGGGTGACTTTGATAACTTCCATTGTCTTCATGGTGTTTTTAGCTTGGCAATCTTTTGCTCTAAATGCAGAAAAATCATGATGTCCAATTAACAGGTTGGCAGCCTCTTGCATACGTTCAATATCTAGCGGTTTAAAATACCACCACATACGGTTTGCATGTACTGCCGAACGGCTGACACGATTAATTAATAAGAAACGATAACTACGGCGAATCGCTGAAAAGCGGGCACTAAATTTATCATCAACATCTCTAGCCCAAATGACATTAATGTCTTTTGGTAAATTGGTATTTAAACCTAAGATCCAATTTCGTTCAGGACGCAATGATGTGGTATCAAAATGAACAACCTGGCTGAGAGCATGAACGCCACTATCGGTTCTCCCAGCTGCAGTGACGGTAACCGGATGATTAGCAACTTTGCTTAAAGCTTGTTGTAAACAACCTTGAACCGTTCTCTGCTTAGGTTGAACCTGCCAACCCGAAAACTCAGTACCATCGTACTCAATACCTAAAGCTACGCGCACTCAGTGTCCAATATTTAATTAAGTTAAATTATCTAATAATGTTTGCGCGCGAGATTTTTGTTCATCACTACCTTCGCTCAATACTTCCTCAAGGATGCTTTTTGCTCCGTCAGGGTCGCCCATATCAGCATAAGCGCTTGCAAGGTCTAATTTAGTCTCGGCTTCATCAATATCATCAATGTCATCAATCTCAAACTCTACGATACTCGAGTTGCTTTCTTCTTCACTTGCTTCTTCTAACTCATTTTCAGCTAAGGCTGCTAACTCATCTTGTTCGTTTATATCGTCAGTGTCTGCATCATCTAAGTCTAATGATTCAAACTCAAGAGTCTCGTCATCGTTTTCATCGAGATCTAAAGACAAATCAGCTACATCTAAGCTTTCGTCTTCAGTATTTTCTTCAGATTCGATATCTAAGCTAAGTGGCGCATCAAATGAAGGGGTTGTTTCCACCTCTTCCTGCTCGTTATCACTTTCATCAACGCTGTCTAAATCAAATGCCATTACCTCATCATCATTAGCGGTTTCAAGATCTAGTTGTTCGTCATTTGTTGGTTCTTCAATGAGCGGCTCTTGCAATGTTTCTTCTTCACTGACAGTTTCTGACTCTTCAGTTTCAAAATCATCAAGATTAAATTCAAGATGCTCTACTTCGGGTTCATCAAGCTCTTCAGCTTCATCAAGTGGTAAATCCGCTTCTGGGTTTAAATCAATTTCTTCACTTAAATCGATTAATTCTTCCTCTAAAAACAGCTCATTTTCTGGTGCAAGTTCTCTTCCCCACTCAGAAACCCCTTGCCACTCAACGGATGTAGAATCAAAATCAGACTGTTTGACTACGTTTATGAACTCATCCACATTTTTTTGTTTATAGAGAACAAAACACAGTTTTGATGCAACTCGACGATTATCAGGTTCTAATAATCTTGCCTGTTCTAATGAACTTTTCGCTTGAGTATAGTCAGCATAACCAACAAACATATCTGCTTGTTTAATGAAGTCACCGACCGTTTTTTGATTAACGATCTCATCTGGTTCTTCACCTACAGGCTCATCAACCTCTACCGGCTCTTCCTCTTCACTGGTAGCAGGCACTGCAATATCAACGGATGATGAACCCTCATCATACTTTTCTATCGCTTCATCCCATGTAGCATTAGGTCTATTGCGACGTCTAATCAACAACCAAATAGCTAATAAGATTAATAAACTCGCCAACATTGTTGTCATTTTGTTTTCGGCAACATATGTTTTAACTTGCGCTATGAGATCTTGAATTTCTGCTTCATCAACATTGAGTAGTTCTGATGTTGTTTTAACCACATCATCCACTGTTGGCATAACTGAGTCATTTTCGACCTCATCAGCAGTTATTTCTGGTGCAGCACTTTCAATAACAGATTCATCAACACCTTCTTCATCGACCATATCAACATCTTGGTCACTGTTTAACGAATTTAAATACTCTTCGATATTTTCATCGGCAGTGTTTTCACCTGTTTCTAGTTCATCCTCAACGACCACATCCGCTTCAACGGCTGGCTCAAGTTCATCAGGATTTTTTTCTAGTACAGCTAAGGCTTCTTCTACTATTGCTTGGGCATTGCCATCAACAAAATCAGAAACCTGTTCATCTTCCTGTAACATGCTTTGCAGGCGTGCTAAATCAACATCTTCTAATTCAAGAATACGATGCATGAGCTCCAGCTGCTCTTCCATGGCTTGCATACGTTCTTTGAAGTCGATGTTTTCTTGTGCTTGCGCTTCTATAGTTTCTTGAGCAAAAGTGAGTTGCTCACTGAGTTCCGTCAGTTCATCATCACCTTGCGGTGAAAGCATCTCATCATTTAATGAGTCTTCATCACTAGGTACAACTAATTTCAGGCGTGATGTCACTTCTTCACTGTTTATATCTGCCGAGAGCGAATCATCAACATTTGTAGTTTCTTGTTCAGCAATAACTGGAACTTCAGTCTCAGAGGTTTCCACACTGACAATTTCTGTTGCTACGGGTGCTGCCGCTTTTTTATTTCTATTTTTCCATTGCGTATTTTGCTCGGCAACAGCGGCTGTTGCAGCAGATTTACGCAACTGCTTAATGGTCTCAAGTGACGGCACATCTAACGTGACACCTGCTTTTAAACCATTGATATTGTTTCGATGAAACGCATCTGGGTTTGCATCTAATAAAGCGACCATCATCTGATTAACTGACAATGATCTATCAGGTCGTGTTTTTAAAGCTATGTCCCAAAGGGTGTCCCTATTAGCAACAGGACCATAGGTATTTGAATCATATGTGGCTTGTGTAGTTTGACCATAGTTATACGTCGTGGTTTTTGCTTTTTTTGCCGGTTTTGTTTTTTCTACCGTTTTAGTTTTTGTTTGTGTCGTGGCTTGTTTCGATGGTTTAGCAAAAACATGTTTTGGCGGATCTAATAAGACGGTATATTCACGAATCAATTTACCTTCGCCCGTAGTCGCTATGATTAAAAAATCCAATAAGGGTTCTTTTATCGGTTGATCTGAACTTACGGAAACATAGGTAATGCCGTTGTCTTGCACAACATTAAACTCAAGGCCCGTTAATATAAAATTACGTTCTAGACCTGCTTTTTCAAATTCTTTGTTAGATGCTAATTTAACTTGTAAGGTCTCAGCCTCTTCACCCTGCAATGCGGTGACCGCTATTTCAGCTTTAAACGGTTCATTTAAAGCTGAATGAAGATCGAGTTTCCCTAAACCAAAAGCATGGACAGCGGGAGTTAACAATCCTAATGCACTTGCTACTGCTAGACTCGCGAACGTTTTATTCCTCATGACTTGCCCTCCCTTAACTTACTTCTGTCTGACTATTACAGGTATTGTTCAACTAATACTTCAGCAATTTGCACGCTATTTAGCGCAGCTCCTTTACGTACATTATCTGCAACCACCCATAAATTCAAACCATTTTCATAAGAGATGTCTTCTCGAATGCGACCGACATAGACAGGATCAGTACCTGAAGCTTCAGATACTGCTGTTGGATAACCACCATCTTGATGTTCGTCGATGACAACTATGCCTGGTGATTCCGACAATAGCTGCTTTGCATCGGCAGCTGTCAGTTTAGCTTTAGTTTCAATATGAATCGCTTCTGAATGACCAAAAAATACGGGAACCCGTACCGCTGTAGGGTTAACTAAAATAGACTCATCACCCATGATCTTTTTAGTTTCCCAAACCATTTTCATTTCTTCTTTGGTATAACCGTTGTCTTCAAACACGTCTATTTGAGGCAATACATTAAATGCGATTTGTTTTGGATAAACGTTATTTTCCAAAGTCCGTCCATTTAATAAAGATGCAGTTTGTTTTGCTAGCTCATCCATCGCGGGCTTACCCGTGCCAGAAACCGCTTGATAGGTGCAAACATTAATACGCGTAATGCCGACTGCATCATAAATTGGTTTTAATGCGACCATCATTTGAATCGTTGAGCAGTTTGGATTAGCAATAATGCCACGATTTTTATAAGCTGCAATCGCATCTGGATTAACTTCAGGCACCACTAATGGAATATCATCATCGTAACGAAATTGTGAAGTATTATCGATCACAACACAGCCAGCTTCAGCAGCTATCGGTGCATATTCTTTGGAAACACTTGCCCCAGGTGAAAACAAACCTATTTGTACTTTCGAAAAGTCAAACTTGGCTAGGTCTTCAACAATAAGTGTTTTATTACCAAAAGTGACCGTACTACCAGCTGAACGCTCACTGGCTAGTGCATATACTTTACCTACGGGAAACTTGCGTTCATGCAAGATATCCAACATTGTTTCACCCACTGCGCCAGTTGCACCAACAACAGCAACATCAATTTTTTTACTCACAATCTATCCAACTTTATATAAATGTATTGTTTAATTATAGCGCTGCAACAACGGCATCGCCCATTTCAGATGTACCAACTTTTGTCATGCCTTCTGAATAAATATCCGCTGTACGTACGCCTTGTTCTAATACTGTGCTCACGGCATTTTCAATGCGGTCTGCCATTTCTGGTTTATCCAATGTATAACGCAACATCATCGCAACAGATAAAATAGTTGCTAATGGATTAGCAATATTCTGACCTGCAATATCAGGTGCTGAACCATGAATGGGTTCATACATGCCTTTACCGTTTTCATCTAAAGAAGCAGATGGCAACATGCCAATTGAGCCCGTCAACATCGATGCACAGTCTGACAAAATATCACCAAACATATTGGTGGTGACCATAACATCAAATTGTTTCGGCGCACGAACCAATTGCATCGCAGCATTATCGACATACATATGGCTCAATTCAACATCTGCATACTCTTTCGATAAACTGTCCATCGTTTCGCGCCATAGCTCGGTACTTTCTAAGACATTTGCTTTATCAACAGAACAAACTCGTCCTTGGCGTTTCTGTGCAATATCAAACGCAACCTTACCTATACGATTAATTTCACTTTCTTTATAGACCAGTGTGTTAAAACCTTCTTTTTCGCCATTATCCAAGATGCGTACACCTCGGGGTTGGCCAAAATATATACCACCGGTTAATTCTCGGACAATCATCAAATCAAGGCCAGCAACCACTTCAGGTTTTAACGTTGAAGCATCGGCTAATTGCGGATATAAAATAGCTGGGCGTAAATTGGCAAATAAATTCAATGCAGCACGAATACCGAGCAAACCTTTTTCAGGTCGTACACTGATATCTAAGCTTTCCCATTTATAACCACCAACAGCGCCTAATAAAATACCATCAGCTGCTTGAGATATTGTTAATGTTTCATCAGGTAATGGTGTGCCGGTTTCATCATAAGCCGCACCACCAATCAGGCCATATTCCAACTCAATATCAAGGCCATCTTCTGATAACTTATTAAGTACTTTTACTGCTTCCGCAACAATTTCCGGTCCAATTCCGTCGCCAGCTAATACTGCAATTTTTTTTGTCATTTTGTGTTATATCTTTATCTAAATTTTGAATCGTCACACGTGTTTATGAAAATAACCACGGTGCCTGCTGTTTACGTTTTTGTTCATAAGCTTGAATATCATCTCGATGCTGTAAGGTCAGACCAATATCATCAAGCCCATTTAATAAGCTGTGTTTTTTAAACTCATCAATTTCAAATGGAATCGTTTCACCATTAGCCAGCGTGATTATTTGAGCCTGCAAATCAACGTTAAGTTGATATCCAGACGCAGATTCTACATCCTTAAATAATCTATCAATAAGATCTTCGGCCAAATTGATGGCTAAAATACCATTTTTGCTCGTATTGTTGAAGAAAATATCTGCAAAACTTGGTGCAATGACAACCCTAATGCCAAAATCTTCTAATGCCCATACGGCGTGTTCACGACTTGAACCACAACCAAAGTTTTCTCGGGCTAATAAAATTGTACCGCCTTGATAACGAGCTTGATTTAATACAAATTCCGGATTGACCGGTCTATTTGAACAATCTTGGCCAGGCTCACCTTGATCGAGATAACGCCACTCATCAAATAAGTTTGGACCAAAACCACTGCGTTGAATTGATTTAAGAAATTGTTTAGGAATGATGGCATCGGTATCCACATTAGGTCTATCCAAGGGGATAACCACACCTTTTTCCACAGTAAATGCTTGCATTACGTCTTCTTCTTTTTTACGAAAATTTGTTTATATATGATTGAATGTCAGATAAAAACTGACAGGTACGGCATAACTAATCGTTGGTAGTTTGGCTAGTTCTCTTAACTTTTCAACACCAGCAAGCAAGGTAAAATCACCAACATTTAATATAACCGGTTGCACACTGACAACAGATAATTTTGCACCAACTAAGCGACTAACCACAACATTCAGTGTTAAAGCTTGAGTTTCGCCATGTAAGTTGAGCATGGCATCAACCGTCATTTGTTTGCTTGATCCTTCAGCAAGGGCATCTAGATATTCCAAATCAATATTAGCGCTCACTGTTGCGGTAGAAAACTGCTTTATATCAAACAAATATGTTTTCATTCGCTCATCACGAACCGCAATATTAGTATCGACACTTGCCAGATCAATGTCTAAGGAGAATTGCCCCTGAGCATCAAGCGAACCTTTTAATTGTTTAAAGCTATGCGTTTCCGCTATATGTGTTTTTTTGATTGAAATAAATGTTAATTGCGAAGCCTCGGCATTAAGTTGCCATTCATTTGCCATTATCACTGTTGAAAACAATAATGCACTTACAAAAACCATCACTAATTGAATAATTTTAAAATATTTCATAACTCTCTCCCCATTACTCTTCAATAATGGTAATTTCACCATCAACAGACTCATGTTCGCTACTGATCTCATCAACTGATTTGGTTACTTCGTCTACAACTGCTGATTTTAATACAATGATCTCAACACGCCTATTACGTGCACGATCATCACTTGTATCGTTCGGTACTAACGGTCTGGTATAAGCATACCCCTCTAATACAAACCGTTTTGGTAACATTTTTTGTGCTCTCAATAACTCATGAATAACCGAAGTTGCTCTTGATGTCGATAGATCCCAATTTGAACGGTATCTTGTGGTATTAATCGGAACATCATCGGTATGGCCCGCCACAGCAATCTGACCATTCGTTTTTACTAATACATCATGAATTTTATTAAGAATAGGTATAAAGTCCTCATTAAGTCGCGAGTCACCAGACGGAAATGAACCTTTCTCTCGAATGCGAATTACAATGCGATTAAGTTGGCTTTCAACTTCAATTAATCCCGCTTCAATTTCCTTTTTTAGCGCTTTCTTAAAATTTTCAACATCCTCAGTAACTTCTTTCGCCTGTTGTTTAGCAATCTCTTGTGCATCCATATTCACTTCAAATGCATCACGAGGACTATCAATGGTATCTTGGCGTACCTCTTTTAATGGTGTCGGCCTAGGATCTCCTGGACTAAAATACTCGGCAATAATACTGGTGCCCTTAGGAATAGAATTTGCAGGTATTTCACGCTGCACACCAAATGCATTTTCGAGTGATTTAACCACCATTTTATATTTTAATGCATCTATCTGAGCAAACGATAATAACAATACAAAGAAACACATTAATAATGACATCAAGTCTGCAAACGTGCCCATGTACATCGGCAGGCCCTCTGGAGGACAATTGCAGTCTTGTTCTTGTTCTATTTCATCGCTCATCAATTATGCCATAATTTATAGCAAAACTACTCAGCTACAGCTTCAGTTTCCACTTCCGTTTCAGCAGCGGAATCACGACTAGATTTGGGTAAGAAATTATTCAATAACTCTTCCAAAACTTTAGGGTTTTGCCCATCCTGTATGCCCAAGATACTTTCAATGATGATGACTTTGTTCATTTGCTCTTCTTGACTGCGTAAAGCCAACTTATCACTCACCGGTAAGGCAAACATATTCGCTATCATCGCGCCATATAGGGTTGTCAATAAAGCAACAGCCATGGCAGGTCCAATCGATTTCGGATCGGACATGTTTGATAACATTTGTACTAGGCCCACTAAAGTACCAATCATGCCCATTGCTGGAGCAGCATCTCCCATCGATTTAAACAAAGCCTGACCAAGTCGATGTCGGCTAACGGTTTCATTCATTTCCGTTGTTAAGGCTTTTCTGACAATTGCGGGTTCATGACCGTCCACTAGCAAATTGACCCCTTTTGCTAGTACTGGGTTATTAATTTCTTGGTTTTCTAATGCAAGTAGTCCCTCTTTACGGGCAACAGCAGCCAATTCAACAACAAGTGTAATAAGTTCTTGAGGACTTTCGGCTTTATGCATAAATGCTTTCATAGCCATTTTAAATGAACCTATGAACTGGCTCATATTGAACCGCATCATGACAACTGCAATTGTTCCGCCGATTACAATTATCATTGAAGGTATATTGACAAAGACCAGTGCGCCAGAACCTAGGGCAATGGTACCAAGAACCAATAACCACGCTAGCACCACTCCGATTATTGTAGCTAAATCCACTAACTCTCTCCTCAGGTAAATACTTTAATAGAATTTACTATTTTCTTGAGCAAATGTAAGTAATTCTACCTAATGCTGACTAAAAAATCTGTAAATCATTTTTCAATCTTAATTTTTGTATGATTTTTATTCCTATACATCGTTATGGCAGGTATTAACAACACTAAAATAATGAGAAATACCATCGCTAACGGCCATAATATTGGAGCATTCCATTGTTGTTGTTGTTGTTGACGACGTTCGGCATCAAGACGTCGGTATTTCAAGGTATTGTTTGCCATTAAATTTGGTTTTATATTTTTATTCCATGCATGGTAGAGGTAAAATTGTTTGGGATGATACCCCCATACCCATGGGCTGTCTTTGTGCAAAACCTCTAACATTTGATCAATAATTTTTTGACGTTCATCACCATTATCCATAGTGCGCATTTTTTCAAATAACTCATCAAAAATGATGTTTTGATAATTAGCAGCATTTTCACCTTGGTCGTTAACTTTGCCATTTGGCCCATATAATAAAAATAAGAAGTTTTCAGGATCAGGGTAATCTGCATTCCACCCCCATTGGAAAATCTGGGCCTGGCCTTTTCTCATTTTTTCTTGAAAACGGTTATAGTCAGTATTCCTAATCACCAATTGAACATCTAACTTTTGAAATTGCTTTCTAACCCAATCAAAACGTGCTTTTGCATCCGGACCACTTGCTGGCACATCTAAATGCAATATCAATGGTTTCCCCGTATTTTCATCACGTCCGTTTGGATAACCGGCCTCTAGTAATAGTTGCTTCGCATCGCTGATAGATTTACGTTTAGCTACGTTATTTTGCCACTCGTATACATAAGGATTAATTCCCTCCTTGCCCTCGATATGACCAAACATTCCAGGAGGAATAGGACCTTGTGCCGGTGTGCCTCGCCCATTAGTAAAGATTGAAATATATTCTTCATAATCAATGGCAATGGATATTGCTTGGCGTAATTTTTGAGCTTGTTCAGAATAACCGCCAACCACCGAATCAAGCATATTAAACCCCATATAAAAGATAGATGTTTCGATTGCGGTTTTTAGTTCAATATTCTTTTCTATCATACCTTTACTAAGATTAAAATCACCGCCACCACCAACTTGAATAGCCTGATCAAAGCTATCTGAGTTAATGCCACTGGCATCGTAATAGCCTTGCAAAAACTTATTCCACAACGGAATGCTTTCTTTTTCTAAAGAAAAAATAACTTTATTAATAAAGGGCATTTCATTACCGGCATCTTGAAGTAAACCCGATGCTTGATCACCTTTTTCACCTTGTGAGGGGTACAGCTCACCGTGAAAATTGGGGTTTTTTGTTAAAACCATGCGGCGGTTAGGATTGTTTTCCGTCAAATAATATGGCCCAGTGCCTACTGGATACCAATCTAAAGAAATATTCTTTTTTTTCAGTCCTACTTGCTGGTAAAACAAATCCGCTTCCCATGGCATAGGGGCAAAAAATGGCATTGCCAACCAGTAGTTTAATTGAGGATATTTGCCTTTCACTTTGATTTGATAACGATATTTATCTATTAGTTCTACGCCACTAATATCAAAGTCCTGTAAATCTATTCGCTGCCCGGATTGTTTCTGCTGTTGTAACTGCTGCGAAAACTCCGTAAGGCCAACAATATGTTCTGCCATCAAACTTAAAATAGGTGAGTGTATATCAGGGTGGGCGAGCCTTTTTATCTGATAGACATAATCTGCCGCCACTAACTCTCTAGTATCTGTATTTTTAAAATCTGACAACGTTTTAATCGCCGTTAATTCATCATCATTTAGCTCATGATATTCAAATTCACCATCGGTTTTTCGAGAAAATGCAGGGTGAGGTTGATATTGAATGCCTGATTTAATTGATATTTCATAAATGCTATAGGCGATATCTTGTATTTTCACCTCACCATCTAAGCGTAGTCCTTCAGCATTGTAATAATTAACTGTCGGAAGACTATTTGCTGCGAGAGGTATCAGCGTGTAGGGACGTTTCAAATAATGATATTGCAAGGGAGGTTCATAAATTTGAGCAGTGAATTGCGCCTCGCTCGAACTATATGAGCGCGCAGGATCGAGATGTTTAGGTCTTATTGAAAACGAAGAATATAAAACTGATGCGTCTTCAAATTGTTCAGTATAGGGAGAATTGATTGAACTAAGATCACACGCTGTCAAACCGAGTAGTAATAGACAAGCTCCTATTAGATGACGCATAAATTTCCTGAATAATACTGAAGTGACTGCTGATTATAGCGACAAATTCAATACGATGCCTCTTTCAGTATTTCTCCAAATCAGGTACTTTACTGAGCTTATTTTGTTATTTTTAGGAGTCACTCATGGGATTTTTACAAGGCAAACGTGTCTTAATTGTTGGTGTTGCCAGTCCGCGTTCTATTGCCTCAGGTATTGCATTAGCAATGGCACGTGAAGGTGCTGAAATTGCATTTACCTATCAAACAGAAAAATTAAAATCACGTGTCGAAAAGATCGCCAATGAATGTGGTTCTGATCCTGCGTTAATTTTTCCTTGTGATGTGGCGAGTGATGAAGAAATAACAGCTGTGTTTGACCAGCTAGCTAAACACTGGGATGGATTAGATACCATTGTACACTCTGTCGGTTATGCCCCCCGTGAACAACTTCAAGGCAGTTATGTTGATGCTGTTACCCGTGAAGGTTTTGCTATCGCACATGATATTAGTGCATATAGTTTTGCAGCTTTGGCAAAAGCAGGTAAAAAAATGATGGCTGGTCGTAATGGTTCATTAATGACATTGAGCTATTTGGGCGCAGAACGCGCTATTGATAACTACAATGTTATGGGTGTAGCCAAAGCAAGTCTAGAAGCTAATGTCCGTTATATGGCGTACTCATTAGGCGAAGAAGGCATACGTGTTAATGCCGTCTCAGCTGGACCAATTAAAACTTTAGCCTCTGCCGGCATCGGTGACTTTGGCAAAATGCTGGCATACGGAGAACGTAATTCGCCATTACGTCGTAATGTCACCATTGATGAAGTCGGCAATGTTGCCGCCTTTATGTGTTCTGATCTCGCATCTGGAATTACCGGTGAAATCACCTATGTTGATGCGGGTTATAACATCGTTGGCATTGGTGATAAATAATAAACTACTCTTTTAAATTTCATGCATAAAAAAGGCGCTTAACGCGCCTTTTTTATTTTTCTTTAATGAAGTTTTAATTAAGATTCTGCTTAAATATTTCAATATTAGCATCAGCTCTAAGACTACCAATAAAAGCTTGTAATTCACTATCCCCAGTAACTCTTGCTAACTGAGATCGCAAACCATCTTGCTCTTCTGGTGTGGCCTCATCTGGATTACCGTCCTGCACGGCTTCAACCTTGATCACGATGTAATTTCCGTTAGTCGCTGTAAACCCAGCATATTGTGCTTCACTAGCCGGTTTAGCTAAAGAAAAAGCACGCTTTAAAATTTGAGCACTCATTTCTTTATCAGTCCGACCATAGGTTTGGCTCGCAGACCAACTATTATCTGTAAATACAGATTCAGCTACCGCGCCTGATTTTAACTGCTGTAACTTACTTTCACCTTGTTCACGGGCTTCATTACTAGCTTGTTCAAATCGTAATGACTCTTTAATAGCCGGGGCCACAGATTCATAAGGCAAATGACTTGCAGGGATATGTTGTTTTTTATGAAGCACCACTAAATGTGATTTAGAAAGTTCAATAACCGCACTGTTTAAATCATTCACTAAAACATCTTCACTAAAAGCAACACTGACCACTTTTTTATTACTTAAAATGTCAGCACCACCATCACGTGTAAATGCATCGGTCGTTTTTATCTCTAACTCTAATGCCTCAGCAGAAACATCAAGATTTTCTGGTGTTTCATAACTCAAATCAGCAAGCTGTTCAGCCTTTTCATAAAATAACTCTTCAGCTTGTTGCGAGCGATACAAAGCTTCAACTTGGTCACGTGCATCAGAAAATGACTTCCCTTCTTCGGCCTGAGTAGCTGTTAACTTAATTAGATGGTAACCAAACTCCGTTTTAACGGGTTCGCTAATATCACCAATATTTTGTAACGCAAACGCAGATTTCTCAAACTCAGCATCCATTACACCTAATTGGAAAAATCCTAAGTCACCACCTTGTTTGGCAGAACCACTATCTTGTGATGCGGCTTCTGCAACAACCGCAAAGTCCTCACCGCTATCTAAACGTTGTTTAACTTCATTTATCGTTGTAAGGGCAGTATCATCAGCTCCCTCTATTAAGATATGGCTTACACGTCGTTGTTCAGGTCCAACAAATTGATCCTGATTGTCGGCATAGAAAGCGAGTAATGCTTCTTCATCTATTAAAATATCCGTTTTAAGCTGTTCAACCGTCAGTTCAATATAGTCAACAACCACACGTTCAGGCGCTAAATAATTATCTTGATGCTGTTCAAAGTATTGTTTTACATCCTCATCAGCAACTTCAACTGTATCAAGCTGATCCAAAGCGACAATTACACCATAAGCAATGTCTCGTGTTTGTTTTTCAAGCTGTAGAACACTGTCTAAATCAGCAGTCGTCAAACTTGATGTTTGTTGAATATTACTGATTAGCTCTTGATTTAACATATCGTTACGCAATTGAGATTCATAACGAGCAGGGCTTAGACCTACACGTGCTAATACCATACTGTAATATTCATTATCAAAACTCCCATCCCTCTGAAACGCAGGAGTGGATTGAATTGCTTTAGATAACGCGGCATCACTTATCGTTTGCCCTAATGAATAACTGGATGACAACAATAGTTTTTGTTCTATCAAGCCATTTAATACACTTTGCTTGATTTCAATGCCATCAAATAATTCAGGATCAAAATTTTCACCCATTCTTGATCGCATACGTTCACGATATTGTTGCATAGCTTGTTTAAATTCAGCTTGTGAAATAGTCTCATTGTTAACAGTTGCGACAGCCACTTCCGGTGGCCCACCTAAATAGGAATTAATTCCCCATAAAGCAAAAGGAATACTTATTAAACCAACAATGAACCAAGCTATCCAACCCTGAGCTCGTTCACGAATGAAATGCAACATAGAAGAGAACCTTCAAGAAATGTGTTGTTAAATTAAACGCCTAAAAATTAGGCAAAAAAAAGGCGCATAAAATGCGCCTTTTTCAGTGTTTTTGGCGGAGCGGACGGGACTCGAACCCGCGACCTCCGGCGTGACAGGCCAGCATTCTAACCAGCTGAACTACCGCT
>ENA-ORXI01000210-ORXI01000210.1-sediment-metagenome-genome-assembly--contig:-NODE-210-length-46724-cov-15.147962_pt1 | contig 46724 bp, 44 predicted proteins | sample MGYA00237861_ERZ511468 | MGnify/ENA primary metagenome ERZ511468 (study PRJEB26299, sample SAMN06266213) | sediment metagenome | isolation source: Hudson Canyon methane seep mesocosm | place... | reverse complement strand
ACTATCCACGACTAAAGGTGATAATTTTAGTGAGTGGACGGATTGGTTACTGCAAAAAACTTAAAAGTTATTTTTAATAATATGCCCGCCGGAGATAACCAGTTGCGGGTATTCTAATTTTTTAAAGCTATGTGCGAGTTCACCTTTTACCGCAATGATATCAGCGGGTGCATTGGCTTTTAATTGCCCTAATAAAGGAATATTTAAGTATGTTCCTGCTTTAGAGGTGGCAGTTTTTAAGACCTCGATAAAAGAGAGCTGTGTGTGTTGTTGAATAGACATCAGTTCCTGAGCATCAATGCCCCATGGAATATCTGGATGAGCTATCTCTGCCCCATATAAAAAATTTGCCCCCAGTTCAGCGAGTGCCGTTGTATTATGTGCAATGCCTGTACATTTAGATAAGGTATCGAGCGTGGTGACAATATTGACCTTTTGAGCAACAGCTTGTGCTAATAAGGCTTTGGGAATTACTGCACAAGGCATATGGGCCCATTCATCAACCCCTGCATTTAAAGCAATTTTTACCCCTTGTTGTTCACCGACATGAGCGGTAACTTTTATGCCGAGTTTATGAGCTTCACTGACAATCGCTTTCACTATCGTTTCAGAAAGCATCGGCCATGTTGTTGCACTTGCTACATGATGGGTATTTGTTGGAGAGTGGTGAGAGCTTGCTGGTGAATGCTGATTTTGATGGTGGTGATGTGCTGATGACCAAGGTGCACCTACTTCACCACCCGCTTCCAAAGCAATTTTTATTATTACCGCCCCATTTTCAATTAATCTTTGTACTATCTGTTTGGCGTGTGCTTCAGAACGAATAGCGAGTGCATGACTACCTTTGCCCATTTTGTTAATAGGATAGCCATTTTCTACGGTCAGTATGGGACCTGCACTGAGTAAACGTAGTTTGCCATTGCCGCCTCGTGGAAAATGTATAGAGCCTCCTAGATCACGGACAGTAGTGATGCCATGTTGTAATACGATATCAGTAGGCACTTGACGGTAATTGACATGTGCATGGAGTTCTATAAATCCGGGTAATAGGGTGGCATTGCCTAAATCAATGATATTTATTGCCGATGTATCGATAGCTTTAAAGCTATCACGTGGCGCAACTTCTTTGATAATGCCATTTTCAATGAGTATTGAGGTGTTATTGAGCATTTTTTCACCATCAAAAACCTGTGTAGCATGGAGTAACAGAATTTTATTGGGTGATGAGCTATCAGCAATGACGGTATGGGTAAGTATTGATACGAAAATGAATAATAATGGTTTTAGCATACTATTTAATGACTAGGGATTATGGAGGACTAAATGAAAATAGCCGTATCTTTAATTGCTAAACTTAATCCACTTAGAGATGCGTAGTTTTTAAAAGTGCGATATTGGGGCGTAGGCTTTAGCCTACTATTTTAAACGGTAGACTAAAGTCTACGCCCCACAAAAAAATACGATTTTCAATATGGTTGGGGTTTAGCGTTACTTTTCGCAATTTCCAAACTGAAGCTCTACTTAAAGATAAAGCGAGGTATAATTTATTCTATACACCTTTTTAAGGTAATCTAAAAATAAGCTGGGATTGAAAAAATTATTATGACTGAAATAACCGATTACGCTTCTTTGTTGGTCGTTGGTAAGCAACAGACCGAACCGCAACGTTTTTTATTTGTTTTTTTGAAGGCCTTATTGCCTGAAGATCATACCGATGAGGATAAAGCACAATTTCAGGCGGGGAATGGCGGCGAGTTAAACGCTGTTATTTGCGTGGACAAAGATTTAGCTGAATTAACTAATTTTACTGATTTAGTTACCGAGTCAAAACAAATGGAGCAGGAGTGGGATATAGTGTTAGTTGCTTGTCTTTCGGGTAGAAATTCGATTCCACCCACTAGTGAAGAAGCTGAACAACCCTTAAAAATGATGGTGAAGGTGGTTCAAGATGGGGGTGATTTATCGAAATATCTGGCTTTTGATAAGCAGGGTGAAATGCTTAATTTTTCGTAAAAAATAGATTGCCCTGAACGGGTATAGATGTGTTTTTGTTGGCGATTGCCTATGAAAAAATTATAAAAGCTTAATTCTCTCCATTAAGACCGTGAAAGGAAATTTAAAAAGTTCACGGCTGATTTAAGGAGAGAGTTTAACTAATCCCAACGTAATGCAGGCGTATGCACCGCACTATCCCAATGCTGTTTGATTTCATCATCTAATAGGCACAACGTAATCGATGCGCCAGCCATATCTAATGCTGTGGTGTAATTTCCAACTAATGAGCGTGCTATTTTAAGTCCTTTTGCTGCTAATAATTCCGTAACGCTGTTATAAATTAAATACAATTCCATTAATGGCGTATTCCCAAAGCCATTAACCAAGACTAATATTTCACTGTTTTCAGTTGGAGATAATGTGCTTAAAATATGCTCAAGCATCTCTGCAGCCATTTCATTTGCTGAACGAAGCGTTTCACGACTATGACCTGCTTCCCCATGAATACCCACGCCCATTTCAACTTCATTATCAGCTAAGGAAAAAGTTGGACGACCTGCTGCTGGAACAGTACAACTGCTTAAGGCGACACCCATACTCGCTGTACGCTGATTTACTTTATCACCTAAGGCTTTACAGGCCTGTAAATCTGCACCTGTTTCTGCCAAACTACCGACACATTTTTCTACAATAATCGTGCCTGCAACACCTCGCCCGGCTGTAACATCACCAGCTGCACAATCATCAGTTACTAAAACGGTTGCTACTTCGTAAGGTAGCATTTCTGCGGCCATTTCAAAGTTCATCACATCGCCCGCATAATTCTTAACAATAAATAAAATGCCTTTTTCAGTGTTTACTTTATCTGCGGCGGCTAACATCTGATCAGGTGTTGGTGAGGTAAAAACATGACCGGGACACACTGCATCCAACATGCCATAGCCCAAGTAACCCGTATGTAAAGGTTCATGGCCGGAACCCCCACCTGAAATAAGCGCAACCTTATTCATTGATGGCACTTTACGTGTTAAAAAAATAGGTTCTAAATGCAAGTTCACTAAATCTTTATGGGCTGTAGCAAATCCTTTTAGACTTTCAACTAAAATATCATCGACATTATTGATAAATTTTTTCATTTCTTTACCTTAAAATAAGTTTACAAATAGTTTCAATTATTAACTGACAACTTTTAGCACCAGGATCAATATGCCCAATGGCTCTTTCACCCAGACCAGCAGCACGACCTTTCGTTGCGAGAAGCTCTTTAGTCGCTAATACGCCTTTTTCAGCCGTTACTATCAATGCAGATGCGGTTTCTTTTGACGTTAAGCCCTTATTAGCCGCTAATTTAAATTCATCAGCAACAGGTATTAAAACATCGAGCATCGTTTTTTCACCTAGCGATGATTTGCCACGTTGTGCTAATTTTTCGACCCCAGCTGAAAATGCATTCGCATACAGCTTTGCCGTCATATCTGATGGTTGTTGAAAGCTTTGAGCCATTCCCATAAAAAAACTAGCAAATAAAGGGCCAGACGCACCACCAATAGTGCTTAATAACGTCATCGCTATTTTATTTAAAGACTCATCAACAGATAAATCCTGTAATGATTCCCGCAAATCCATTAATTTTGTAAGGCCACGGCTAATATTAATATAGTGATCACCATCCCCAATGGCACGATCTAAAGATTCTAATTCAGCTTCATGATTTAAAATAACCTCATAAACCGCTTCAATTGAAGCTATAATAAATTGTGCCTGCATATTATTTCACTCGATAACATTATCTAATTATATTAAGGCTCAATTATAGCGATTATAATAAGCTCAAGACAACAAATGAAGAAGAATTAGCTTAAACGTAAAGCATGGAAAATAAACAATGCTAGAGATTTCTAACCATATTGTTATCCCTGAGAATGAAATTGAGATTTCAGCCATTCGAGCACAGGGGGCGGGCGGACAAAATGTTAATAAAGTCTCATCGGCTATTCATTTACGTTTTGATATCAAGGCCTCTTCACTTCCAGAATTTTATAAGCAACGGCTATTAAATTTGCGTGATAAACGCATCACTAAAGAAGGTGTGATCGTTATTAAGGCTCAGAAATATCGTACCCAAGAAAAAAATAGGGACGATAGCCTTGAGCGTCTAAAGGAAATAATTAAACAGGTAACTGTGGTTCAAAAAGTAAGACGAGCGACTAAGCCCACCAGAGGGTCACAAAAAAGAAGAATGGACAGTAAAACCAGGCATAGTAAAACCAAAGCCTTACGAGGTAAGGTATTAGAGTAAAGTGACTCTTTAATTTCATGCATCCTACATTTTAAGCGATTTTTTATTTCGTTATGGAAAAACCAAGCATTTATTTTGCCAACGAACTGGCTAAGTTATTAAAGCCAGTTGCACAATCATCAGATAAACTAAAGTTAATTATCCATGCTGGCACGCCAAAAACTGGCACTACGAGTTTACAAACCTACTTTGATAAAAAGCAACGTAAGCTCAGAGGGAAGGGGATTCTTTACCCGCATAATCTTGAAAAATTACAAAACGTCAATGCACCAAAACACCAGTGGTTTGAGAAAAATTTAGTCACCACGCACATGGAAAATTTTCTAGAAAATTTTAAAAATATAATTTCGCAGGTTAAAGAAGATACCCATACTATTATTCTGTCATCTGAAGGTATTTATAATTACTGGTGGGACTTTCCTGATGAATCAAAAGCATTTTTATATGAACTGAGTAAGCTTTTCAATATTGAAATCTGGGTATGGTTTCGTGAACCACTTGCGTTTATTGAAAGCTATTACAAGCAATGTATTCGCAATCCACAAATTGAAAATAATCCCTGTTATGGTAAAAACTTATCCTTTGCTGAGATGTTAGATATCGATTGGTTTGCTCAACATTTAAACTATCAAGATTTTGTGACTGAATGCCAAGCACTGTTTGGTGAAGACAATGTTTCAGTCTTTAAATATGAGGAAGATGTGGTACAAGCTGTTATGCAGAAGTTAGGATTGGCAACGCCTCACGATAATCCAACCCCAAGGAAAAATCAAAGCTTAAACAGTGCTACCATTGAATTATTAAGAACGATAAACAATTATGATATTAAAGCAAAAGACAAAGAGCGTTTAATGCCTCATTTAAAAGCAATTAATGAGATTCTTGAGGGCTACGCAGGTGATAGTTTGATTGATAAAGACTCTAAAGAAAGAGTGTTGAAACTTTCTAAGGTTATAAAATAAAGGGGCTATCGGAGTATTTAAGATGAGATTAATATTTTCGTAGAAAAATGGGCTTAGCAATAATACGCTTTTCCCATTTTTCTAAACGAAACTTAAGAATAATTAGCTTAGATGCTTATTAGCCTTTGTAACGTGCAATACTCTCTATAATTTCTTTTTCAGCTTCTTCTATGCCAAACCAGCCTTCAACTTTGACCCATTTACCTTTTTCAAGGTCTTTATAATGTTCAAAGAAATGGGTCATTTTAGCTAAATCAATGTCCGGAAGATCTTCGTAGGTTTTAATTTTATCGTAATAAGTAGTCAGTTTAGGCACCGGCACCGCTAATAATTTAGCATCTTCACCTGCTTCATCAGACATTTTTAATACACCTAATAAACGACAGCGAATAACACTGCCCGCTAAGATAGGTGCAGGCGTCATTACGAGTACATCTACCGGATCGCCATCATCTGATAAAGTGTGTGGAATATAGCCATAATTTGCAGGATACTGCATGGCTGTGCCCATAAAACGGTCAACAGTTAGAGCCCCCGTATCTTTATCAACTTCGTATTTTACCGGATCGCTATAAGCGGGAATTTCAATAATAACATTGATATCGCTAGGAATATTTTTACCTGCGGTAACGTTTTCAAATGACATATAATCTCTCTGATTTTAAAATTAATAACGGGTAATTATCGCATATTATGTATCGATTCAGCAGGTGTGTTTTTAACTTTAGGGGGCTTAAATGCGAGGGATAGTACGCAAAATGGACGTGAGTTTGGCGGATAATGCGACAGTGAATTATCAACTGCCGCTTTCAGAACAAAAAATTGATTTAAATGCATTGCTAGGGCAGTCTATTAGTTTGCAGCATACGGGAAATATAAAGTGTATTAGCTGTCAGCGAGCGATTAAAAAGACCTTTAATCAGGGGTTTTGTTATCCTTGTTTTAGTACGCTGGCTCAATGTGATTTATGTATTATGAAGCCAGAAATTTGTCATCATGCAGCGGGTACTTGCCGTGATCCAGTGTGGGCGGATGATTTTTGTTTTCAATCGCATTATGTTTATTTGGCAAATTCATCGGGGATTAAAGTAGGTATTACACGCCATAATCAAATTCCGACACGCTGGATAGATCAAGGGGCAGTACAAGCGTTGCCTATTTTTAAAGTCGCGTCACGTCATTTGTCTGGCGTGATTGAAAAGGCTTTAGCTGAATTTGTGAGTGATAAAACCAGTTGGCAAAAAATGTTAAAAAATGAGCAAGCTGTTGTTGATTTAATTGCAGCACGAGATGAATTATTAATAGCCTGTAAGCTTTCACTAGAGGCTATTACCAAACAGTTTGGACACAATAATATTGAATTTTTATCAGAGCAGGTTGTTGATATTAAGTACCCTGTTTTACAGTATCCTGAAAAAGTAAAATCGTTTAATTTTGATAAGCAGCCTTTGGTCTCTGGCGTTTTGCAGGGCATAAAAGGGCAGTATTTATTATTAGATTCAGGGGTGATTAATATTCGCAAATTTACCGGTTATGAAGTGGAGTTTTCGGTATGAGTGAGATTCAAGAGATTGCCCAATTAGGTGCACCGGTATTGCGATTAAAAGCAGCAGTCGTTGAGGATGTACACTCAGCAGAGATTAAATCGGTGATTAATGATTTATTATTAACCTTGGCTGAAAGTGAAGGCGTAGGCTTGGCGGCTCCACAAATATCGGCATCATGGCGGATTATGGTGGTTGCATCGAGACCCTCTAAACGCTATCCTCAAGCACCCACTATGCAGCCGACAGTGATGATTAATCCCAGTTTTAAGGTGTTAGAACATCAAAAAGTAACTGCTTGGGAAGGGTGTTTGAGTATTCCGAGTATTCGCGGAAAAGTACCTCGCTATACACGAATTGAAATCCGTTATATGACGCAACAAGGCGAATGGGTTGAGGTTATTTTCGATGATTTTTTGGCGCGTATTTTTCAACATGAATACGACCATCTTGAGGGCGTAGTGTATTTAGATCGCGTGGAAAATAATCACGATATTATTTCAGAAGCTGAATTTTTTAAATTGCCAGTTTAATGGAGCGGGAGGGGTAAATGAGTTTTACCCCTCGGATTTAGTTAGCGTTGGCTAATGTGGTGCTTTAATTCTTTAGGTAGGGTAAAGACCACTTTTTCTTCAATGCCTTTGATTTCATCGGTTTCTTCAGCACCCCAATCTTGTAGTTGTGTAATGACGGCTTGTACTAATATTTCGGGGGCTGAAGCACCTGCGGTGACACCAATAACATCAACATCATCAAACCATGTTTGTTGCATATCAGTAGCGGTATCAATTAGATGGGCTGGTTTACCTAATTGTTCAGCAATTTCGCGGAGACGATTCGAATTAGAACTATTGGGTGAGCCAACAACTAAAATAATATCCGCAATTTCAGCCAAATCATGTACCGCATCTTGACGATTTTGAGTCGCATAACAAATATCATCTTTTTTCTGCTCTTGAATATGTGGGAAATGTTCATGTAAGGCATCGACCATAATACGCGTATCAGTCATAGACAGCGTGGTTTGGGTAACATAAGCCAGATTTTCAGGATTATTTACCTTTATTTTTGCGACATCTTCTGGGTTTTCAACTAAATAAATAGCCCCATTTTCGGTGCATTTTTCATATTGCCCCATGGTACCTTCAACTTCAGGATGTCCTTCATGACCAATTAAAAAGACTTCACGATCATCTTTAGCGTGTTTGGCAACTTGAATATGTACTTTTGTTACCAGAGGGCAAGTGGCATCAAAAACCGTTAAATTTCTATCAACCGCTTCCTGTTGAACTTTTTTGGAGACCCCGTGAGCACTAAAAATAAGGTAAGAGCCTTCTGGCACATCGGTTAAATCTTCAATAAAAATAGCCCCTTTATCACGTAGTCCTTCAACGACAGTGCGGTTATGCACGACTTCGTGACGCACATAAATAGGCGCACCAAAGGCTTCAATGGCACGATCAACAATTTCAATAGCACGGTCTACACCTGCACAAAATCCGCGCGGATTAGCGAGTTTAATTTTCATAGTTTAATTTTTTCTTGTAAGGTTAAATGTAGCGTGAAAGTAAGGCGTAGTCACTGTCTATAAAAGCAGGTAATGGAATTCTCACTTCATAGCCTCCGCCTGATGCTTCCTGCATTTCATTACCATGTAGGTCTTCCATACGTTCTACAATAATATCACGATTGCCTTCAGGGTGAATAAATTCAAGTTTATCACCGACTGAAAATTTATTTTTAACTAAAATTTCAGCAAGTCCTGTTGATTTATCGTAGTGTCTAATTTCACCACAAAATTGTTGTTGATGACTTTTTGAATAACCGGTGAGGTAGTTTTGATGTTCATGGGTATGATGACGCTGATAAAAGCCATCGGTATAACCACGATTTGCTAGGTTTTCTAAAACGCCAATAAGTTCGGGCTGAAAATCTCTACCTGCTAGGGCATCATTAATAGCTTGTTTATAGACTTGGGCGGTTCGTGCGACATAATAATGCGATTTAGTGCGACCTTCAATTTTCAAGCTATCTACACCAATATCAACCAGACGTTGTACATGCTCAACGGCGCGTAAGTCTTTAGAATTCATAATATAGGTGCCGTGTTCATCTTCCACAATGGGCATTAATTCACCGGGACGACCTTCTTCTTCTAAAAAGTAAGTTTTATCGGCTAAAGGGTGACGGTCTGCCCCGCCGCAACTGGCGGTGCTGGGGTTAAGGATGTCCATCGATAATACATCGCTTTCTAGTATCAAATCACTCTCTGCATTTTCAGTCGCAGGTTTAGTGTCATATTTCCAGCGACAAGAATTAGTACAGGTGCCTTGATTAGGATCACGATGATTAAAATAGCCTGAGAGCAAACAACGTCCTGAATAAGCGATACAGAGTGCGCCATGCACAAAGACTTCAAGCTCCATATCCGGACATTCTTGACGTATTTCGGCAATTTCATCTAAAGAGAGTTCTCGAGATAAAATAATACGTTCAACCCCCATGGTTTTCCAAAACTTAACCGTTGCAAAATTGACGGTATTGGCTTGTACTGATAGATGAATAGGCATATCTGGCCATGCTTCGCGTGCCATCATAATTAAGCCCGGGTCAGCCATAATTAAAGCATCGGGATTCATAGCAACAATAGGGCTTAAATCTTTAATAAAGGTTTTAACTTTAGCATTGTGGGGAATCACATTAGTGGCTAAGAAGAATTTTTTACCGAGTGCATGGGCTTCATTAATCCCTTTCGCTAAATTGTCATCTAAGAAATCATTATTTCTAACGCGTAAGCTATAGCGAGGTTGTCCTGCATAAATAGCATCTGCTCCATAGGCAAAAGCATGTCGCATGTTTCTTAAGGTGCCGGCAGGTGAGAGTAATTCCACTTTTTTCATAAATAAATTAATAGTATAACGATGATAATGATAAATATTTTACTGCATTGTGCTTAAAGAAAATAGTTTAGATATTTTGAGGGATTAGACGGTTTAATATAAAAAATCCTATTCAAAATGAACGATATAAAATATAATGGAGAGCTTTTTATGGGGAACTACCCCAACCCTTACCTTACTATAGATATGTAGAAGGTTTTTAACCGAAAGGAAACTTATGCGACATTATGAAATTGTCTTTTTAGTTCATCCTGATCAAAGTTCTCAAGTAACTGCAATGATAGAGCGTTATCGTGCAATTGTTGAAGATACATCAGGTACTATTCACCGTCTTGAAGATTGGGGACGTAGACAACTAGCTTACCCTATCAAAAAATTACAAAAAGCACATTATGTATTAATGAATGTTGAATGTAATCAAGAAGCATTAGATGAATTGCAAAGCGCATTTCGTTTTAATGATGCTGTGTTACGTAATATGGTGTTAGCGAAAAAAGAAGCGATTACAGGTAACTCTTTAATTGCAAGTGCTAACGCAGAAGAAAGTAAAGCAGCTGCAGCGGCGGCAACACCGGCACCGGCTGATGTTAAAGTTGAAGAAGCTAAAGAAGCGGCTGTTGAAAGCACGCCTTCAACAGATTCTTAATACAACTTTTTATAAAAAAACGAATAGAGGTTAGCGATGGCACGTCAAATGAGACGCAAAAAGCATTATGTATTTGGTGCAGAAGGCGAAGAAAATTCAATTGATTATAAAAGTATTGAATTATTAAGTGAATTTGTAACAGAAACTGGCAAAATTGTACCAAGCCGTATTACAGGTACAAAAGCTAAAAATCAAAGACAGATTACGACTGCAATTAAACGTGCACGTTATATTGCTTTGATGCCTTTTTGTGATGCACACGAATAATAAATAATTTATATAGGGAGTATTGGTGAATTTTTTAGCGCAATATATTATGAAAGGACGTATGCAGGCAATGTCTGTTGCTTCTTCGTTAGCGCTATTATCTTTGCTAATGCCGCCTATTAGTATCGTAAGTTCAGCGACGGTTGCTTTGGTAACATTGCGTCGTGGAGCATATGAAGGTGGGTTAGTTTTATTAACGGCAAGTATTGCAGCAGCTGTATTGGGTGTCGTAGTTTTAGGTAATTTTCAATTTGCCTTTGGTTATGCATTAATATTATGGTTGCCTGTTTGGTTACTTGCGGTAGCATTGCGTGAAGGACGACATTTATCATTAGCATTAGAAATTGCAGCAGGCGTAGGTGTATTAGCGGTTATCGGCTTTTATCTATTTTCTGAAGATCCTGCTATTTTTTGGATGTCGGTGTTAGATGTATTAATGCAACCTATGCTAGAAAATGTTGAAGTACCTATTGAGCAACTTAAGCAAACTGTTATTATGATTTCTCAATATATGACAGGTATTGTGGCAATGGGCTCGGTGAGTGGTGTGTTATTTGGTTTGTTATTGGCGCGTTGGTGGCAAGCAAATTTATATAATCCGGGTGGTTTTAGTAAAGAATATTTATTATTAGCGATGCCGCCGCGATTTGCGTTAAGTACTTTGATTGTTTTAGCGGTTGCCTTATTAGCAGATGGTCTGTTTGCTGAAATGGCATGGAACATAGGTATTATTTTATTTATGTTGTACAGCTTTATCGGTATGGCGATCATTCATGCAGTGATTAATAATATGAGCGCAAAGCGTTTCTTATTACCTAGTTTTTATGTGCTATTTTTTGTGGTTCCACATTTAGTTGTCCCAATAGCGATTATTGGCTTAACTGATACGTGGATAAGCTTACGAAAAAATATTAAACCCAAGACGAATATTTAAAAATATTATGTCATTAGTATCTTGAATACTAATATATTATGAGGATTATAAGATGGAAGTTATCCTTCTTGAGAAAGTTGTAAACCTAGGTTCATTAGGTGATAAAGTAAATGTGAAGTCAGGCTATGCTAGAAATTTCCTGATTCCACAAGCAAAAGCTGTTATGGCAACAAAAGAAAAAATAGCTGAATTTGAAGCTCGTAGAGCCGATCTTGAAAAAGCAGCTGCTGAGAAATTAGCCGCCGCTGAAAAAAGAGCGGTTGCGATTGCTAATGTGGATATTACTATTCCTCATAAAGCCGGTGAAGAAGGTAAATTATTCGGTTCTGTTGGGACTGTTGATATTGCAAGTGCGATTACAGCAGGCGGTGCAGCCGTTGATAAAAGTGAAGTACGTTTACCAGAAGGCATTATTCGCCATATCGGTGAATTTGATGTTGATATTCATTTACACACTGATGTTAATGTAACGGTAAACGTTAAAGTAATTGTAGAAGACTAATCTATTAGTTTTTACGTTACTCGGATAGAGGCGTTGTAGTGCGTCTCTATTTCATCTTCGACTACAGACCCAAATATCCACTCGTTTTACACCCCCCGTTTTAAAAATTTTTGCAAGTTCATTGGCGGTTGCTCCCGTAGTCATGACATCATCAATAATCACAATATGTTTATGTTTTATTGGCATCGATAATTTAAACGCCTGTTTAATATTTTGTTCGCGTTGTTTGCCGGTGAGATTAATTTGATGAGCGGTATTTTTAATGCGTTGGCAATGTGTTGTGCTATAGGGGATTTTCAATAGTTGACTGACTATTTTGGCAATTTCTAAACTTTGATTAAAACCTCTTTCACGATAGCGTTGCGGATGCAAAGGCATAGGGATAATAAGTTCAGGTTTTAAAGTGCATTTTATTGAGATATGTTGTGCGAGTAATTCTGCTAGTAGGCGTGCGTTTTTATAGGCGTTGTTAAATTTTAAGTCATTAATAAGATGGCGAATATTGCCTTGATGAACAAAGGGAGCATAGACTTTATCAAAGGCGGGTGGTTGTTTTTGACAATTGCCACAGATGTTATTCTCTAGGCTATGGCTTGCAAAGGATGTTGCACAGCGAGAGCAGCAGGAATTTAAGCGAATAAAGCGTGTTTCGCAGGCTTTGCATAAATCTTTTTGACCTTTAATCGAGGTTTCACATAATATACAACGTGCAGGAAGTAGACTATATTGTATAATATTCAGCCAGTGGTTAACCTGTTTATATAACGTAGGTTGATTAATTATTGATTTCACCTTTGGAGAGTAACAGAATGTCTGCAACGATAGCAATGAATTTACGTCATGATTGGCAATTAGAAGAAGTGACGGCTTTATTTAATCTGCCCTTTAATGATTTATTATTTCAGGCACACTCAATTCATCGTGAGCATTTTGACCCCAATGAAGTGCAAGTCAGTAGTCTATTAAGTATTAAAACCGGATCATGTTCTGAGGATTGTGGTTATTGCCCGCAAAGTGCCCGTTATGATTCAGATTTAACCCCTGAAGCGCTAATGCCTATAGATGAAGTATTAAAATCAGCTCAACAAGCAAAAGATCAGGGGGCATCACGTTTTTGTATGGGTGCGGCATGGCGTAGCCCTAAAGATAAAGATATTGAACGTGTGGTTGAAATGGTGCAAGGCGTTAAATCCTTGGGAATGGAAACCTGTGTCACTTTGGGAATGTTGACTGATAAGCAGACTGATGCCTTAAAAGCCGGTGGTTTAGATTATTATAATCATAATTTAGATACCTCCGAAGATTATTATTCCGAAGTCATTACCACGCGTAGTTATCAAGATCGTTTAGATACTTTATCGCGTGTGCGTGATGCAGGGATTAATGTCTGTTGTGGTGGTATTGTGGGTATGGGTGAAAATGATAATGACCGTGCCAATTTATTAATTGAGTTAGCCAATTTACCGCAGCACCCTGAAAGTGTGCCGATTAATATGTTAGTTCAAGTAGAAGGTACGCCAATGATGGGCTCTGAAAAATTAGATCCATTTATGTTTATTCGTATGATTGCGGTTGCTCGTATTTTAATGCCAAAATCACGGGTGAGATTATCAGCAGGGCGTACAGAAATGTCTGATGAAATGCAGGCGTTTTGTTTTTTTGCAGGGGCAAATTCTATTTTTTATGGTGATAAATTATTAACTACTGATAACCCGATGACCAATCATGATTTGTCTTTGTTTGAGCGTTTAGGTGTACGTTCAGCCGGCTCTAGTTACGCATAATAACGCAAGGTGTTAGCGGAAAAGTTAGCTGAGCTAAGAACTGCAGGCTTATATCGTTCACGGCGGGTTATTGATTCAGCACAAGGTATTTATTTACAAATTGACGGCAAACAAGTGCTTAATTTTTGTAGCAATGATTATCTAGGCTTAGCGAATCATGCGGATGTCGTTGCTGCGTTTAAACAGGCGGCAGATAAATATGGTGTGGGCAGTGGCTCAGCACATTTAGTTTGTGGGCATAGCTATGAGCATCATGCTTTAGAGGCTGAGCTTGCGGAATTTACAGGGCGTGAACGGGCGTTATTATTTTCAACCGGTTATATGGCAAATTTAGGGGTTATTGCAGGTTTGATGGCTAAAGGTGATGTGATTTATGAAGATAAATTAAATCATGCATCTTTATTAGATGGTGGTTTATTATCTGGGGCGAAGTTTAAACGTTATTTGCATAATGATATGGCTAATTTACAGCTAAAAATGGCGAATGATAATGCGGCAGCCATGATTGTGACTGATGGTGTATTCAGTATGGATGGTGATGTTGCGAATTTAGCAGAATTATCTGATATTGCCATTAAAAAACAAGCACTATTATTAGTGGATGATGCACATGGTTTAGGGGTGTTAGGTGAAACAGGCGCAGGTTTAGTTGAGGAGTGCGGTTTAAACCAACAACAAGTACCTTTATTAGTCGGTACGTTTGGCAAAGCATTTGGAACTAGCGGTGCGTTTGTAGCAGGTTCTGAATTATTAATTGAAACGCTTATTCAAAAAGCACGTACTTATATCTATACCACTGCTTTACCACCTGCTATAGCAGCGGCAACGCGAATGAGTTTAACTATAATTCAGCAGGAAACGGAACGACGTAACCATTTAAAAGCATTAATTGAACGTTTTAAAACGGGGGCTAAACAATTAAACATAAATTTGATGTCCTCTGACTCTGCTATTCAACCTATTTTGATTGGTGATGTGGATAAAACAGTGCAGATAAGTGACAAGTTATTGCAGCAGGGATTTTTGGTGAGTGCCATTCGTCCGCCCACTGTGCCGCAAGGTAGCGCAAGATTAAGAGTTACCTTGTCAGCGGCACATCAAAATCATCATGTTGATAGTTTATTAGAAGCGTTAGTGACTGCTTCTGCGTTATGAGTTTAGTTTATAAAGAAGTGTGGGGTGATGAAGGCGAAGCTATTGTGATGCTACATGGCTGGGCGATGCATTCAGGCTTATGGCGGAATTTTGCACAGCAGTTAGCCAAGACTCATCAAGTGCATTGTTTAGATTTATGTGGCCATGGACGTAGTGAAAATATCGAACCTTATAGTTTGGAGCTAATATTAGAATTATTAGTGGCTGAATTACCTCAACAACCTTGTACGTTAATCGGTTGGTCATTGGGAGGAAATATTGCGTTAGCAATGGCTAAAAAATATCCGCAACGCATAAAAGCGGTTATTTTAATTGCCAGTAATCCGCATTTTCTAAAAACAGCCGATTGGCAAGGCGTAGAATCTCAGGTTTTAGATGTATTTAAGGCTAATTTACTTAAAAATCCTCAAATGACTTTATGGCGATTTATGAGTTTGCAAGTTCAAGCGATGGCCCAATTAAAATTTGAACTCAATAAATTGCGTGAAGTGATGCGTGAATGTCCGGTGCCATCAGTTAATACCTTAGAAAAGGCATTAGCTTTATTGATTACCACTGATTCACGGTACGCTTTGCAAACGCTTAAGATGCCGAGTCAACTTATTTTAGGGGCGGTAGATAGTTTAATTCCTATTGGTGTCGGTGAACAATGTGTGCAATTACAGCCAAATCTTGAATTGAATATTATACAAGGAGCAGGACACGCTCCCTTTTTAAGTCATGAGTCGCAGTTATTATCGATAATGCATGATTTTATGGCGCGGAGAGCGGCTTAATGTCAGCATTGGATAAAACACAAATTAGCCGTTCATTTGGTAATGCCTCGCAGAGTTATGACGATATGGCGGCCTTACAGCGAAAAGTCGGCAATGAATTAGTTAGATATTTAGATAATGAGAATCATCAAGAACGTATTTTAGATATTGGTTGTGGCACGGGATTTTTTACTGAGAAAATAATAAATGCATTGCCTGACGCTGAACTGCTGGCATTAGATATTGCTTTACCGATGCTCTTAAAAACCCAGCAGCGTTTAACTTGTGAAGCGATAAATTTAGTCTGTGCGGATGCGGAACAGTTGCCTTTTATTGATAATAGTTTTCAGCAGGTGGTTTCAAATTTGGCGTTACAGTGGTGTTATGATTTATCGCCTTTATTTAAAGGTTTGCATGATGTTTTAAAGCCATCAGGCGTGTTGATTTTTTCAACCTTTGGTGAGCAGGCTTTATGTGAGTTGAAATCAGCATGGTCAAAAGTGGATAATTTTCCGCATGTGAATGATTTTTGTAATGCTGATGAATTGCAGCAGGCTTTATATGCAGCAGGTTTTATTGAAGTGAACATTGTTAAAAAAACCTATCAGCATGAATATGCAAGTGTGATTGCGTTAATGAAAGAGCTAAAAGGTATTGGGGCACATAATACCCATCAGCAACGTAATCGTCATTTAACCAGTAAAGGGCAATTAAAAACCTTATTATCGGCTTATCCACAAACCAGACAAGGCACGATTAAAGCGAGTTTTGAAATTTTATATGTACAGGCGAGGCGTTGATAATGGCACAGGGATATTTTATAACAGGCACTGATACCGGCATTGGTAAAACACGGGCATCGGTTGCATTGCTTGAGTATTTTAAGGCTCAAGGAAAAACAGTGGTGGGTATGAAGCCTATTGCATCAGGTTGTGAAAAAACACCCGCTGGTTTGCGTAATGAAGATGCTGTGTTATTACAACAATACAGTAATATAAAATTACCTTATGACAGTATTAATCCATTCGCATTTGAATTGCCAGTTTCACCGCATATAGCAGCAGAAAAAGCCGGTTGTCGCATCGATTTAGCAACTATTTTAACGGCTTATAAAAAATTAGAAAATACCGCAGATGTTGTTATTGTTGAGGGTGTCGGTGGCTGGTTAGTGCCTTTAAATGCTTCAGACGATGTGGCTGATTTAGCGGTAACATTAAATTTACCCGTTATTATTGTCGTGGGCATGAGATTGGGTTGTATTAATCAGGCACGTTTAACCTTTGCAGCGATTAAACAATCGGGTGTTGAATGTGTAGGCTGGATTGCTTCTTGTGTCGAAAAAGATATGTTGATGTTAGCTGAAAATATAGCGACATTAGAAAGCAACAGTGAATATCCATTGTTGGCGGTTTTACCGTATGAAGAAGAATTATCAGCAAATAGTTTGCCGAATAAAATAGCGTTATAACGATACGTTTTTTAAATTTAATAATTAAGAGGAGATGAAATGGCTTTAATGACGTGGAATGCAGAACAATATGCGACAAATGTAGCGTTTATTGATGAAGAAAATAAAGTGTTATTTGATTTGTTAAATGAAGTTTATGCATTGGCTATAGACGGAGCGGAGCGTGCTGAGATAGGTGTAGCATTAGATGCCTTAATTGCTCATGCGATAAAGCATTTTGCACATGAAGAACAGGAAATGGAAGCTGCAGCTTATGCTGATTATGCGAATCATAAAATGCAGCATGATCTTTTAATCGGTATGTGTTCAGGATTACAGAAAAAATTTCATGCCGGTGAGGGTGAAATTAATGCAATGGTCGGTCAGATGGTGAAAAATTGGCTTGATTCGCATATTCCAACATTTGATAAAGCGTATGGATCGTCATTAAACGCTTAATATTGATTGAACCGGTTTAAAAAAAGCGTTGTAAGAATTTTCTTGCAACGCTTTTTTTATGTTTTGCATAAAAGACCTATTATTTTATTGATATTTGTTCTTATTTACGATGTAAGATTATTTTAAAGTCTGTGTTTGATTTATTTAACTATTTGAAATATAAAAATATATTGTATTTATTGAGAATATTTTGATGCACATGTGATTGATTGAAATTTTTGAATATAAAAAAATGAGTAAGCTACCTAGCTTCACTTAGGTTCATGAGTTAAAATTAGAGAGTTTAGTTGTGTCAGAAATTTTAGTGTGGAAGTGGTTAAGATATTTTAAAGAATAATGACATAAATTTTTATTTGTTATTTTTAAGGTCTTATTCTTTTAAATATCTTTAATTTCTAAAAAATAAAAGGGATTATGTCGGCAAGGTAGTTGCTGTTTGACTACTGAAGGGAATAAGAACTGATACCACATATAAAATATGTATTTAAACTAGTTTATTAATTAAGAAGGAGGCTTTTCTGTGATGAAAGCAAAGCAATTATTCGCAGGTCTGTTCCTAATGGCATTAAGCCTTGGAACAGCTCAGGCGGACTATACTCTCAACTTAATGGAGGGCGTAACATCAATTAGTCGTGATGTTTATGGTCTGCATATGTTGGTGTTATGGGTTTGTGTATTCATAGGTATCGTAGTATTCGGTGCTATGTTTTACTCAATTTATTTTCACCGTAAGTCGAGAGGTTACAAAGCGGCTAATTTCCATGAAAGTACCAAAGTGGAAATTCTTTGGACGATTATCCCCACCATTATTTTAGTTGCATTAGCGATTCCTGCAACGAGAGTTATGTTGGAAATGGATGATACTACAGACTCTGAAATGAGTATTAAAGTCACGGGCTGGCAGTGGAAATGGGAATATGAATATTTAGATAATGGTATTCATTTTTTCAGTAGTTTAGATGAAGCCAGCAATAAAGCGAGACAGCTTAATTCTGGTATTGATCCTCGTTCAGTGAAAAATTATTTATTAGAGGTTGATCATCCTTTGGTGGTGCCTGTTAATACTAAAATTCGTTTCTTATTTACAGCAGCTGATGTTATCCATTCATGGTGGGTGCCTGATTTAGGTTGGAAAAAAGATACGATTCCAGGTTTTGTTAATGAAGCATGGACCAGTGTTGAAAAAGCGGGAACCTATCGTGGGCAATGTACTGAGCTTTGCGGTAAAGATCATGGTTTTATGCCTATTGTTGTGATTGCAATGGAAAAGCCTGATTATGAAAAATGGGTAGCAGAGCAAACACAAGTTGCTGCAGATAATGCTGTCGCTGCTGAAAAAGAGTGGACACAAGCTGATTTAATAGCAAAAGGTGAAAGTATCTATGCTAATAATTGTGCATCGTGTCATATGCCAGATGGTGCCGGTTTAGGCGGTACATTTCCAGCAATTACAGCAAGTGCAGTCGTTACAGGTGATATGAATGCACAAGTTGAGTTGATGTTAAACGGTAAAGGCATGATGCCTGCATTTGGAAAAATGCTAGATCCTGTTGATTTTGCCGCGGTCTCTACTTTTATTCGTAATGGCTTAGGCAATTCAGTAGGCGATTCAATTCAACCTACTGCTGTTAAAGCATTATTAGCTGCTGAGTCTGATGATTAATAACGGCTGTTATTTTTCGATACATAAGCAATCTTTATTTAGTATTAACAAGAGGTATTCATTATGTCTGCTGTAACAGCTGAACATGAACACGATGATCATCATGATCACGGGCCTGAAAAAGGCTTTTTAAGGTGGATCGTTACCACCAATCATAAAGATATTGGTACGCTATATTTATTATTTGCATTAGCGATGTTTTTTGTTGGCGGTTTGATGGCACTGGTTATTCGTGCTGAATTATTCGAGCCAGGTATGCAGTTTGTCAGCCCGCAGTTTTTTAACTCAATGACGACAATGCATGCCTTAGTCATGGTATTTGGTGCAGTGATGCCAGCCTTTGTTGGCTTTGCTAACTGGCAGATTCCATTAATGATTGGTGCTCCAGATATGGCATTACCTCGTATGAATAATATGAGTTTTTGGATGCTAGTAGCTGGAATTTTATTGTTAGCCAGTACTTTCTTTATGGAAGGCGGTGCGCCGGCTTCTGGTTGGACATTATATCCACCATTAGTATTACAAACAGGTGCAGCATTACCCTTTGCTATTTTCTCGGTGCATTTATTAGGTATCTCATCAATTATGGGCGCGATTAATATTATCGCGACTATTTTTAATATGCGTGCCCCTAAAATGTCATTGATGCAAATGCCATTATTCGTATGGACTTGGTTAATTACCGCCTTCTTATTGATTGCGATTATGCCTGTGTTTGCGGGTGCGGTAACGATGTTATTAACCGATCGTTTTTTCGATACTAGCTTCTTTAATGCGGCGGGTGGTGGTGATCCGGTTTTATATCAACATATTTTCTGGTTCTTCGGACATCCAGAAGTTTATGTGATGATTTTACCTACCTTTGGTGTGGCTTCAACGATTATTCCTGTGTTTGCACGTAAGCCTTTATTTGGTTATAGCTCAATGGTTTATGCAACCGCAGCGATTGCATTTTTATCATTTATCGTATGGGCGCATCACATGTTTACTGTGGGAATGCCAATAGCGGGTGAGTTATACTTTATGTATGCGACCATGTTAATTGCGATTCCAACCGGTGTGAAAATTTTCAACTGGACAGCAACAATGTGGCAGGGGTCTATGACTTTTGAAGCACCAATGTTGTTCTCAATTGCATTTGTGGTGTTATTTACTTTAGGTGGCTTCACTGGCTTAATGATGGCATTGGCTCCGGTTGATTTTCAATATCATGATACCTATTTTATTGTGGCTCATTTTCATTACACATTAGTACCTGCGTCTATCTTTATCTTAATGGCGGGTGGTTATTTCTGGTTACCGAAATGGACTGGAAATATGTATGATGAAAGATTAGCTAAATTCCATTTTTGGTTATCAGCTATTTCAGTGAATATCTTATTCTTTCCACAGCATTTCTTAGGTTTAGCAGGTATGCCACGTCGTATTCCTGATTATGCAGTACAGTTTGCTGATTGGAATATGGTATCAAGTGTGGGTGCGTTTATCTTTGGTTTTAGCCAATTATTCTTCCTTTATATTGTGGTTAAAACCATTAAAGGCGGAACTGGTGAGAAAGTCACAGGTGAAGTTTGGGAAGATGCTAAGAAGCATGGTTTAGAATGGCATTTGCCTTCGCCAGTTCCTTATCATACCTTTGCAACACCACCTGATCATATTCCATCAGATCACTAGAGGTTTTTGGCATGGCATATAAGAAATTATGTGTCATGCTAAGCTTAATATGATGAAAACTAAAACAAAAAATCTTTTGACTGCAATGGCATTGGTTGCTGTTGTACTTGTCATTTATGTTTCTGTCGTTATAAAGGTCACGTCAGGGTGAATGAAGATTTAAAGCAGAAAAATAAAAAAACAGTAAGAGGTTTATTAGCCTTAGTGTTTTTGATGACTTTATTTGCACTCGCCTTAATACCGTTATATGACATTTTATGTGAGATAACGGGTATTAATGGCAAGAGCAAGCAAAGTTCAACTGCTTTACATTATGAAATTGATACTGAGCGAACGATTACCGTTGAATTTATTACTTCGGTTGCAGCAGGCACACGTTTAACATTTAAAGCAGAAAATTATGAGTTAAAAGTGCATCCTGGTGAAGTGATAAATATGACCTATACAGTCACAAATAACACAAATCAGCGTATAACTGCTAAGGCAAATCCTAGTGTTACACCAGGAACCTCGGTGGCTTACGTGAAAAATACCCACTGTTTTTGTTTTGATACGCAGGTATTTGAAGCAGGAGAAACCAAGCACTTAACGGTGCAATTAATGGTTAATCCGCAATTACCTGAGCATTACAAACGCTTAACATTTGGGCTTACATTTTTTGATACGACTAATAAAATTAGGGGATAATGATGTCTACGATACAAGAAGGCGCTTATTACATTCCAAATAAGGCAACGTGGCCAATTGCAGCAACTTTAGGGCTGCTGACCACGCTAGTAGGATTTGCTAATTACCTCAATGGTAATACAGCCGGTTCTACTTTTATGCTTTTGGGATTAGGAATTTTTATTTTAATGCTTGCCGGTTGGTTTACGATGCAGGCGAATGAAAGTGAATCAGGCATGTATAATTCATCGGTAGGAATTTCCTACCGTATGGCTATGATGTGGTTCATCTTTTCTGAAATTATGTTTTTCGCAGTATTTTTCAGTGCATTATATTACTCACGTAATATGTCAGTGGATTGGTTAGCGAATATCGGTGATGGACCAGGACGTTCTTCTGGCATGTTATGGCCATCATTTGAAGCGGTATGGCCAACGAATGGACCGGGTAATATTGGTGGCGAATATGAGCCGATGGGTGCATTTGGTTTGCCATTAATCAATACCTTATTGTTATTAACCAGTGGTGTTACTTGTACATGGGCGCATCATGGTTTACTTGAAAATAACCGTAAGCAGTTAATTAAAGGCTTAGCAGCAACTGTTGGTTTAGGTTTCTTATTTGTTGGCCTTCAAGCTATTGAGTATATGGAAGCGTATCATGATATGGGCTTAACATTAGGCTCAGGTATTTATGGTTCAACATTCTTCATGTTAACCGGTTTTCATGGTTTTCATGTATGTGTAGGAGCCATTATCCTATCAGTGGTACTATTCCGTAGTTCAAGAGGGCATTTAAGCCCTGAAAATCATTTTGTTTTTGAAGCGGCTGCGTGGTATTGGCATTTCGTGGATGTGGTTTGGTTAGGTTTATTTGTATTTGTTTATTTAATGTAGACAAAATAGCGTTCTAAACCTAGAAAAGCACTGCTTAGGCGGTGCTTTTTTTTGCGTAAATTTTAAGGTGTCTTATTATTAGTGGTAGATTCAGTCGTCGTATCAGTGTTATTTTTTTGCTGTTGTTTGACTAAATGCATTTGCATGCCCAGCCCTTTAGGTTGTATATAACCACTTATATAAGCAACGCTTAAACAGATAAATAAGGTGAGTGAAATACCAATACGGTAGGTTAAAGAGCGTACCGTACGCGGTGAACTTTTTTTATTTTTGATTAAGTGATATAAAGCAAGGAAGAGACTTGCGATAATAGATAGAAATATAAGAATAACAAATATTTTTAACATAAGCATAGTAAGGTGATGAGTCGTTTTGATATTGTTGATATTTTACGTCTTATTATTCACTTTGTTATTTTTTTTTAAAGATAGGGCTTTTAGAGGAAAAAATAATGAAAATAAGTTTTTTAGCATCACATGGTGGCAGTTCAGCAAGACATATTATTACTGAAATTAGAGCGAAACGATTAGCGGGCTTTGAAATCGGTATTGTGATTACTAATAATAAAGAGACCGCTATTTATCCGTGGTGTCTTGAAAATAATATTCAGGTATTACATATTAGTGGGAAAACGCACGCGAGCAATGAAGATGAGGCGATAGCTGAAGCTTTATTAGCCGCTAACACTGATATTATTGTCTTATCAGGGTATATGAAAAAAATTGGCAAGCCGACTTTAAACGCCTTTAAGCAGCGAATTTTGAATATTCATCCGGCTTTATTACCCAAGCATGGTGGACATAAAATGTATGGTGATTTTGTGCATACAGCCGTGATTGCTGCGGGTGATAAAATCAGTGGTGCAACGGTGCATCTTGTTACTGAACAGTATGATACTGGGCCTATTTTATTGCAGCATGAAGTGCCTGTTTTAGAAGATGATACGGTTGAAAGTTTAGGGCAGCGCGTGAGAGCGATTGAAGCGGAATTATATGTGAATGCTTTGAAAAAATGGCAAGAAAATAATTTTAGTTTGGAAAGTGAGGCCTAAATAATTATGCGTAAAGAATCCGTTGGCTTAGTGGCTTTATCTCAAAGTAAGCGTTTGCGAGAGCTTAAAAATCAAGTAGCGAGTAGTGAAAATAGCACTTTTTTGCATAAGAAACAGAATAATAATGGGGTACCAGAACAGCAAAAAATTAAAAATTTAGTGTTAAATAAAATAGCAGCGATTAAAGACGGTTATCCAGAAGGGCGGCAAAATAAACTCTTTGCTTTACGTTATGGTGCAGATGATAAGCTTATAAAATTACCTTTAAAACAATTATTCAAGAAATTAGGCATAACAGAAAATTTACCCAAAAATATGGAAGCGATTATCTATGAGTCACTACCTTAACCAGTGTTGAGGTAGTGAGAAGACATGTTAGTTTAGATTACTCAAAAACATTTTTGCCTGCTTTTCTTTTATCATTGGCAGCTTCAAATGCTGCTTGACTAGATTCAGTCGATGCACCTGATGATAAATGCTCAGTTTCTCTGCCTTTCAGGATAAAAACCCCAACGACAGCAATAAGAATGATACCTGCGATATAAAGTGTTGAATTATCTTTTTCTTGTTCTTCAGCCATGATATTCTCTCGTTATTATTATTTTAAAAAAATTATGTAGAACACATCTAAAAACAAATATTATTATTATTTTTGGATTGTTTTTATACCGCTAGAATTCAAGATGCACTTCTAAGCGACAGGTGTATTTTTATCATGCAAGATAGTATCGTGTCAAAACTATTAAATAAATAAGGAATATTTTTGAAGTTAATTCATTGATTTTAAAGTAAGTTATTTTATTTTTGAGTTTTTATAAAGTGGTGCTTTGGGAGGACTAGGATGAATCATCAGATTTGCAATTGAAAAAGACAAAACAGTGATGTGCTAATTTTGATTGGTAGGCGAGGCGGCATAATTATCAAAACCCCAATGCAATGAGAGACGCGTAGTTTTTAAAAATACGATTTTCTATGTAGATAGGGTTTATCTCGTATTTAAGGGAATATTAATGGGAAAAATAAAAATGAATAATAAAATATCAAATAAGTCTATGGACGTTAAAGTATTATTTTTATTACAAGGTAATGATTTAAGCTGTTTAAGTGTTGATAATAATATAGAACTTATAACGGGATATGCGGCTCAAGAATTATTGACAAATGTCGTATCGTTTAAAGATTTAACGCATCCCGATGATTGTAATATTTATGACGCTATTTTTTCTCATGATGTGTTGTTAGCTGCTATTAACACTACCTTTAGAGTGGTAAAAAAAGAGGGTAGTATTAATATTATCACTATTACTTGTCGTAAAGAATGTAATAAAAATAATCAAGAAACGTATATTAATTTGTTTTTAAAAAATAATGAAGTAGCTGAGTTAGATGTTTTTAATGAATCTATTTCTATTAATATGGTTGCTATGCTGGAAAATACCAATGATTATATTTATTTTAAAGATAAAAACCATGTTTTTACAGGTGCCAGTCAAACATTAGTTAATCTAACCCATTCGACTAAACATTGGACTGATTTAATCGGTAAAACAGATTATGATGTGTTTACGCGTGAATTTGCGGATATTTATTATACTTTAGAGAAACAAGTTTTTTATGGTGAGGTGGCTGTTGCCCAAGAAGTACAGCCTTTTCTTGATGAGCATGGCAATCAAGGTTGGGTTGATAATCGAAAATATCCGATTAAGGATGCCAAAGGTAATATTGTTGGATTATTTGGCATTGCTCGTGATATTACTAACATAAAACTAGCTAAAGAAGCGGCTGTTTTGAGTCAATCTAAATTTAGTTCTATGTTTCATCAAGCACCTATTGGTATTGCTTTGATTGATTCAATAACAGGTGAAATATATGAGGTAAATAAAAAGTTTGCTGATATAACAGGACGAAGGGTTGAGGAAGTAGACAATATTGATTGGATGGCAATGACACATCCTGATGATATTCAAGAGGATTTAGATAATATGCAGCGTATGAATTCAGGTGAAACTTCTGGATTTAATATGGAAAAAAGATATCGACATATTGATGGCTCATATGTTTGGATTCATATGACTATTGCTGCCTTTAAGCAGGAAAATAATTTACCGTATCATTTATGCATGATAGAAGATATTTCTAAACGCAAGTATGATGAATTAATGGATAGGTCGCGGAATCATATACTTAAAATGATTGCTCAGGATGAATTAGTAGCTGATGTTTTACAGGCGATTGTACAAGATATTGAAAAAAATAATTCAGACATGTTATGCAGTATTTTATTATTGGATAAAGAAGAACAGCATCTTTTATTAGGAGCGGCTCCAAGTTTACCTGATTTTTATAATGAAGCTATTCATGGCGTTCAAATTGGTATGGGCATTGGTTCATGTGGTACAGCTGCCTTTACTAAAAAAGCAGTCATTGTTGATGATATCCAAACACATGCCTATTGGCAGGATTTTAAAGAACTTGCAGAGCAAGCTAAATTAAGAGCATGTTGGTCTCAGCCTGTTTTATCTTCACAGGGTAAAGTATTAGCTACTTTTGCAATTTATCATCATGACATACATTCACCTGATAAAGATGATATGTTTTTGATAAATCAAGCGGTAGACTTGGTAGGTATTTGTATTGAGAAAGCACAGGCGAGTTTAGACTTAAAAGCAAGTGAAGAGCGGTGGCGTTTTGCATTGGAAGGCACAGGCGATGGAATATGGGATTTTAACTTTGAAACTAAAATAAATTTAGTGTCAAAGCAATTAATGAATATATTAGGCGTGGATATTTTAGAGGATAATGCGTCATTATTTTATTCTTTACTTGATTGGGAAGAGCGATTACATCCGCAAAGTATTGCTCCAACATTAGTGGCATTGAATGCAGTGGCGGAGGGTAAAACCCGTGTCTATGAGGTTGAACAACAGATTCGCTGTGAAGATGGCAGTTATAAGTGGTTGCTGAGTCGGGGTATGGTAGTCAGTACTACGAATACGGGAAAACCGTTGCGAATGTTAGGCGTTTCAACAGATATTACTAGGCGTAAAGAAAATGAATTGAAATTACAGCTTGCAGCCAATGTATTTACCTATGCTCGTGAAGGCATTATGATTACAGATGCTAGTGGTCATATTATCGACGTGAATAAGACCTTTAGTGATATTACAGGTTATAGCCGTCAAGAAATAATAGGAAAAAATCCGAGTATTTTACAATCTACAAAACAAAACATTAATTTTTATAGGCTTATGTGGGAGTCATTACTTAAAAAAGGTCATTGGGTTGGCGAAATATGGAATTTAAATAAACAAGGTCAGCTGTACGCAGAAAACCTAACGATTAGTACGGTTTATGATGAAGAGGGTAATGTACAAAATTATGTAGGTTTATTTTCAGATATTACGGTAATGAAAGAGCATCAAGAACAGTTGGAGCATATTGCACATTATGATGTACTCACCCGATTACCCAACCGAGTATTATTAGCTGATCGTTTAGAACAAGCCATGCGACATTGTGATCGTTATGACTTATCCTTAGCGGTCGTGTTTTTAGATTTGGATGGCTTTAAAGCGATAAATGATACCTATGGTCATGATATAGGCGATAAGTTATTGATTGAATTGTCGGTACGTATGAAATTATCGTTACGTGAAGATGATACCTTGGCACGTTTTGGCGGTGATGAATTTGTGGCTATTTTGGTTGAGCTAGAAACCGTTGATGATTGTAAACCTGTTTTAGAGCGTTTATTAACAGCCGCTTCAAACAGTTTTATGATTAATGAAATTGAAATGAATGTATCAGCAAGTGTGGGTTTAACACTCTACCCTGATGATAATGTTGATACAGAGCAACTAATGCGTCATGCGGATCAAGCAATGTATATTGCCAAGCGATCAGGAAAAAATCGCTACCATATATTTGACGTTGAACACGATAATGCCATAAAAATTAAATGTGAAAATTTAGATGATATTCGTATCGGATTAGCCAATAATGAGTTTGTTTTATATTATCAGCCTAAAGTGAATATGAAACACTCTCAAATAGTCGGTTTTGAGGCTTTAATTCGTTGGCAGCATCCTGCAAGAGGCTTAATTGCACCGCTAGATTTTTTACCACTTATCGATAATGATGCTTTAATTATTGAAATAGGTGAGTGGGTGATTGAAGCCGCCTTAAAACAAATATTGATTTGGCAAGAGCAGGGTGTTGAATTTAGCATTAGCGTTAATATTGATGGCTATCAATTGCAAGGTGAACATTTTAATGAAAGGTTAAGAGCTATTTTAGATTGTTATCCAATGGTTAGTCCTAAGTTGTTACAGTTGGAAATATTAGAAACGAGTGCCTTAGAAGATATTATCAAAGTTTCCAGAGTGATGGAAGCCTGTGCAGCATTAGGTATTTATTTTGCATTAGATGATTTTGGTACCGGCTATTCATCATTAACCTATTTTCGACGCTTACCCGCTAAACTTATTAAAATAGATCAAAGTTTTGTTCGTGATATGCTGATTGACCCAGAAGATTTTGCGATTGTTGAGAGTGTGATTGGTTTAGCAAAGGCCTTTAAGCGTGAAGTGATTGCTGAAGGAGTTGAAAGCAAAGAACATGGTGAGGCATTAATGCAATTAGGCTGTGATTTAGCACAAGGCTATGGGATAGCTAAACCTATCGCAGATAAAGATGTGTTGGCGTGGGTGAACGAGTATCAAGGAGGCCGTTTTTGGCAGATTTAATATCGAATATATTGGGGCGAAGGCTTTAGCCTTCATTTTTTTGTGACACATGAAGGCTTAAAGCCTTCGCCCCAATTTTTAACTAAATAGAACGACTGTTCTTTAGCTTTGAATCAATGTAAGCCCTGCAGGTAAAGCTTCTCCAAAAATTTGTTTTTCTTCTGCCGCATTAAGTTCTTTCACTGATGACACCATATCTATCCAAGCGGCTGGCATTTTAGAAGCATTTAATTTATCGATAACCTGTTGGCGTAACTCATCGGTAATATCACGGGTACGATCACCACTCATGCGTGCCATTAAAGTTGCTGCAAAACCCGCTTGGGGAATTTTACGCCAATTCACAGTTAGACTTTGTGTCAACCAAAGCGTTACTGTGTCAGGGGAAACCACAAAGTGGGTGCTGGCATGAAAAGGGGTTCTCGCGCCAATACGCCCAACCGCCCACCAAGTTTGGGCTGGCTCACTGGCTTTTTGGAGGCGTTTTAATAGCCATTCACCTAATTGTGTTTTTTGTGTAACAGGTAAGCGTTCTAAGACTGCCGATAAACGAATCATATCGTCATAACCGCGTTGTTTACCTTGCTTGGCGGTATTGCCTAGCCGAGCAGAGGCAGGGTTGAGATATTTGGCTAAATCTTTAAAAATATGTTCTTGAGCTTCAGTATCTAAGCCCCCCGCAATACGTCGCCATAAGGTCCACCATTCGCTCCAATTTTGGGTTTCATTGACAAATTGAATGGACTGATTATAGGCTTTCCATAGTTGCTCTACTCGCCAGCTATCCAGTTGATAACCAAAGCCTGGACGCAAGCAATAACCGATTAAACTTAACCATACGCGTTCATGATTAGCAGAACGGCGGTGATTTTTGCGGTGCTCTAATAATACTGTAAACAGTTCGCGTAAGACTTGGCTTGACCACTCAGCTCTTAAGCCCAATAATTTTTCTAAATCAGCCCGTAAACTTTTCACCGCTTTGGGATTGATTTGTTTAGATTTAGAGCCAAAAATAGCACTAACCTGTTCAATCGCGGTGTTAAATTCTGCCGGTAAGCTATTATCAATCGCTGTTTTTTTCTGTCTAATTTGAAATTGTACATCCCAGCGTTGTTGCGAATTTTCAACAGCAACACATTGAATTTGCAAGGTACCAACTTCTGATAAGGTTACGGCGAGCTGTACGGTAGCATGGGCTTCTTGTTGAGATGCATCATCAAATGCAACCGCTAAGGGGGGCAAGGGATGGAAATCGTCGTTTATAGTGACAATTTCGCCTGCTTTATAATCTTTGCCACCGGTTAAAGAAACTAGATAAAAACTAACCGGCTGCCCTAAACGTAATGAAAATTGATGTTCAGTTAAGCTGACTTCATTACCTTCTTCACTGCCACGCGGTAAGATACACACGCCTTGTTGCTGGTCTTTTTCGCCAATTAACAAAAAGTAACTGCGTGATGCACCGCCACCAATTTTAATCTTTTTATGTTCGCGGCTAAGGCCATAACTGACTGCACCATAAGCCACCGAGAGTTCAGGGTGTTTATTTTCTAATAGGGTAGGGGCTTTGTCGCTCCAGCTATTAATTAATTCAATGGTACGTTGGGTAATGGGTTGGCTACGAAAAACGCCGCCATTTAATAATAAGGCATCGGGTACGATATGATTATCGCCTCGGGCATTATTCGCGGCTTGTTGATGGGTATTTAAAAATGCCGCAATATGTTTACTAACAGCTGGCTCAGCAGCATAAGGTAAACCAAATTCAACTACGCCACTGCGTTTTTTATCGGGTAGTTCGGTGAGTTTAGATAGCGGAAAAAAACCATCAAGGGCAATGGCTTGTACTTCTTCACGGCTTAATGTCGCGGAACGAGTGCCACCAATGAGTTTAGAACCACCGCCTAATAAAGTAACCCGTAACTGTTCAGGTGAGTTTTTATCCAGTAATTGCTCTTTAGCGATGCGGCATTGTTCGAGTAAATGCGATAAATCAGCTGCCGAGAGTTTTTTATTATCAGTTTTTAAGCGTGATTCGGCTAAATGAGCTAAGGCTAAATCAATATTATCGCCGCCGAGCATTAAATGGTCACCCACTGCCACGCGTGATAATTCAGGCTCATCTTGGTTATGATTGATTTTAATTAAGGTTAAATCAGTGGTACCACCGCCGACATCGCAAATTAATAATAATTTAATATCATTAAGCGTTTCTTTGAGTTTAGTGCTGTGGCGACGTAACCAGTCATAACAGACCGCTTGAGGTTCTTCTAATAAGCGAATATTTGATAAGCCAGCAAGATGAGCAGCTTCTAAGGTTAATGAGCGTGCGGCTTCATCAAATGAAGCGGGGACAGTAATAACGATATTTTGATGTTCAAATAAATCATCAGCATGTTGATGATTCCATACTTGACGTACATGTTTGAGATAACTAGCACTGGCATTTAACGGTGAAACTTTTTCAACGTCTTCAGCACTGCCCCACGGTAAAATTGCCGCAGTATGGTCAATAGAAGGATGCGAGAGCCAACTTTTAGCACTGCTGACAAAGCGACCTTGGGTTTTAGCACTGAGTTGTCGAGCGGCTTCACCAATAACCGCAGTTTCACCCGAAGGTGAATACGCAATATCGGCTGTCGATAATTCGCCCTTTGCAGGATGATAGCGTACTGAAGGCAGTAGTTTACGACTATCGACTTCGCCGAGTGCCACTAATTGCTCTATGTTAAAAATTTGGATTTTGGCATTTTTGCGTTTAGTCAGTGCATAAGCTACTACGGTATGGGTAGTGCCTAAATCGATGCCGATATGATATTTTGCAGGTTTTGTAGTCACGATAATAAGGGGGTAAAAGGAATGAAATTTTCAGCGTTAGAAAATAAAAAAGGGGTGTCGGGTTTTAAGCCTTCACCCCCTCTAATTATGTGTAACCGATAAACCCAATCCACTTGGGGATGCGTAGTTTTTAAAAGTGCGATATTGGGGCGTAGGCTTTAGCCTACTATTTTAAAAGGTAGACTAAAGTCTACGCCCCACACAAAATACGATTTTCAATATGGATGGGGTTTATTAGTGCTTAGTCATCTCTGACATCAAATTCAATTTTCCACTGTTGTCCATTTTGATTAGAAATTGCATTCAGTTCAAGTGTGCCTGTTTCAGTGACATTAGAACTTAAATGCACCGAAACCACCTCGCCTGTTTTACGATCTTCTTCCGGTAAGGTAATTTCGATTTCATCTAACTCTTCCAATTCATCGTCATTCCAATATTCTAAACGTGTACCAACCACATCTTCACGGCGGGTTTTTGAGCCAAAGAAACGAAAACCAACCGGTTCACCAACAATTAAACCAAATTCATCTTTCGGTAATTCAACGGAAGTACCTTCCTCCATGCCAAAAGGTGCGATACATAAGGCTTGTATTTCAGGTGCCATACCCGGAATAGCTGGCATAGTGCTTTCAACACCTACATAATATGCTGCGGCTGTACCGCCTTTGATACGCACGCCTTTGCCTTTACGAGCATAACCATAATAAGCCGCTCCACGAGCAACCGCTAAATCTAAGTCAACGCCTGTTAATAAACGAGCTTCAGGAGCGTCTTCATTGTCTAACCATGAATTCACTACGCTTAATAATTGCTTAGAAAAACGCGGTGCTTTGAGTACGCCACCATTTAATAATACGGCAGTGGGGTGAATAAAACTCGCATTATCAGCAAGGCTGATACCGTCAATATCATCAATGGCGTTGATTTGACGGGTTAAGAAATGGGCTAAATGCTTTGTAATAGCGGCATCTTGTGCATAAGGCAGCCCTGTGGTTCTTAAACCTGCTCGTGCATTCACAGCGGGTTGAGCATCACTATCGACTTCAGGAAGAAAACCTTGTAATAACACGCTGTCGACTTCATCACGGGTTAATTCAGTGCGTAGCGTGCCACCAATTAATGAAGAACCTCGATTTGGCACCACAATCGGAATATTATCCGCCTCTTCATCACTGAGAATACTTTCTTTTCCAGCACGACAGGCATGCGTTAAGGCTTGTACCTGCCATGATTCTAAACGCTTACTACCTTCTTTTTCTAATTTAGCCTTGAGCGTATAAGCTAAAGCTAAATCCATATTATCACCGCCTAATAATATATGGTCGCCAACCGCAATCCGCGTTAAGCCTAAATTACCGTCTTCTTCAGTTACTGCTATTAATGATAAATCGGTGGTTCCGCCACCGACATCAATCACTAAAATAATATCGCCAACATCGGCATGATTACGCCAGTCACCTTCACTTTTTTCAATCCAACTGTATAACGCGGCTTGAGGTTCTTCCAGTAGCACCGCATTATCTAAACCGACACTTTTAGCTGCATCAGCAGTTAATTCACGAGCGGCAGGGTCAAATGAGGCAGGAACAGTTAAGGTAATGTCTTGTTCACTAATAGGCGTGTCAGGGTGTTGTTTATCCCAAGCGGCACATAAATGCTCTAAATACGCGACACTGGCTTGAAAAGGCGAGACTTTTTCAACTTCTTCAGGCGCTTCATTGGGTAAAATAGCCGCTTTGCAATCAACACCTGCATGACATAACCAACTTTTTGCACTAGAGACTAAGCGAATTGGGGTTTTAGTACCTAAATTACGCGCAATCTCACCGACTAAATAATCAGGCTCATTTGTCCACGGTAACGTGGTTTCACCATCATTAATTTCGGCTTCATGAGCTTGATATAAAAATGAAGCCAGTTGGTCTTTTTCTTCAATAACACCCGGTGCTGTGAGCTGAGGAATCGATAATACTTCCTGTATAATTTCATCGGCATCAGGGTCAGAAATATCCACATAGGATAAAACGCAATGGGTAGTCCCTAAATCAATACCAATAGAGTAATGAGGCCCGTCAATATCTTTAAGAGCAGGCGTGTCAGTGCTTACTGATTCATCAGTATCATCATGATTATCGCTTGAATCATTTTCATCAGCTGTTACTTCTTCACTATCTTGATTGTCTTCGTTTTCAGCATCAATTTTTGTTGCGGATCCGAATAAGCCTTGCATTTTAGTACTCATAATTCTACCTCTGCTGCCGCAATGATATTTGCATTGTGACCTTGTGTTAATTTGGGAAGTTTAATCTCGGTGATTTGCCAGCCTTTATGAATTAAAGAGCCTGTGAACGGTGCATTACCAACAATATTGCCTGTTAAGCGTACTTCTGATGCATCAAAGCCTTTATTTAGGGTAATTTTGCTGCCTTCATCTTCAGTGCGTACCACGGCTAAACTAAAATGTTCGTTTATGGTTTTATTGCAGCCTGTATGGACAACTCGTGCAGCGGCACCCACATCAGCATCACTGTATTGGTTAATATCTTCTTTAATAAAGTCGATAAAACGGGCATCTTTTTGCAATAAACTTAATACTTGTAAGGCTGCATCAGGTGTCGCTTCTTTTAATACAATCGGTTCTGGTGCCGGTAATTGCACGATTTTCTCGACTTCGACAATTTTTTCAACTTCAACGATACGTTCAACAATTTTTACTTCAGGTTCAGGTGTGATTTCACGCGTCGGAATAGTTGCTGAAATAGCTTGTTCATCGTTATTTTGTTTAGGTGGGGTTGCTTGTGCTTGTTTGGAGCGACGCATTAAGCCTAATAACATCGCAAATAACAAGATAATAACCGTTAAAGCCAGTCCAAAAACAGTTGCCGCTAAATAAGCATGCACGGCATCAAAGGTGCTGGGGAAAAGTTCTAAATTTATTTTAAATTGCGTATTCATAGTTTATTGTGTTGCACCGGCTTGACGTGCGGCTTGTGCAAACATAAGAGATTTAAGTATTTGACGGGTTAAGCTGACGCGTGTTTTTTTGAGGAAACGGTCAATAATAATATCGGGTACGCCTTCGTTTTTAAAGATAGTACGAATGGTGCTTAATTCGGCTTCACATTGTTTAATCACCGCATCAGTTGCAACGCGGGCATCAATTTTGCGATAGCCTTGTTTTTGGGCTTCTTTATAAATACATTGCTTATAAGTATATTTATTTTGTTGTATTTTCTGAATAGTGGCTGTAGAAAGCGTGGTACCATCCCATTTTTTTTCAGGGGAAGGGGTTGTTTTATTTTTTAACTCAGCAGTTTCTTCTTGAATGGAGCCGTTCTTCTCGGTACTGCATGCTTGCAACCAAAGGCTACACATAATGAGTAATAGCGTTCTTTTCATAACTTTTTATATCTGAATAGGAAACATGATTGTGAATCTTTAATTTTACGCGAATGCGGCTAAATGACCAATTATGGTGGGCGGTGATAGCTGCAAAATGTTAAAATTTGCAGCCTAATAAGATGTGTAATTAAGTGAACTTAGCGTATAAAGATAGCGTTATTTAATTAAAATTAACTGTACTAGATTGATATAGTTAGTTTTGTTGTTCATAAAATGCAATCGTGAATGTTTAATTTTATTTTTCAGAGGATAGTATGGCGGGACATAGTAAATGGGCAAATATTAAGCACCGTAAAGCCGGGCAAGATGCAAAACGCGGAAAATTATTTACTAAATTTATTCGTGAAATTACGGTTGCCGCAAAAAATGGCGGTGGTGATGTTGCCAATAATCCGAGTTTACGCACGGCTATCGATAAAGCACTTGGCGGTAATATGCGTCGTGATACCATTGATAACACCATCAAAAAAGCTACAGGCACGATGGATGGCGTGAATTATGAAGAAGTTATTTATGAGGGTTATGGTTCAGCCGGGATTGCGGTGTTAGTGGATTGCTTAACCGATAATCGTAATCGCACCGTTGCCGAAGTGCGTCATGCCTTTACCAAAGCCGGCGGAAATTTAGGCACCGATGGTTCAGTTTCGTATATGTTCCAAAAAGTAGGGATTATCAGTTATGCAGCAGGTGTTGATGAAGATACTTTAATGGATGCGGCGTTAGAAGCCGGTGCTGATGATGTGGTCACGCATGATGATGGTTCAATCGATGTCATGACACCGTATGAAGATTATTTAACCGTAAAAGAAGGCTTGATTGCGGCGGGATTTGAACCTGAAAATGGTGAAGTCACTCGTCAAGCGGATTTATTGACCGCCTTAAATCTTGATGACGCTGAAAAAGTATTACGCTTAGTTGATGTGTTAGAAGATTTAGATGATGTGCAAAGTGTTTATACTAATGCGGAGATTAGCGAAGAAATTTTAGAGCAGTTAGCTGACGTTTAATGTGGCGCGGATATTAGGTATTGACCCGGGTTCAAGGTTGACAGGTTTTGGGGTGATAGAGGAAACCGCAACCGGTTATCATTATATTACCAGTGGCTGTTTGCGTATTAAGGGCGATTATTTCCCTGCTCGCTTGAAGCAAATTTTTACAGGGATTAGTGAATTGATGGAAGAATATAAACCTGATGAAATGGCGATTGAGCAGGTGTTTATGCATAAAAATGCCGATTCAGCCTTAAAATTAGGTCAAGCACGTGGTGCGGCGATTTGTGCAGTACAAGTATCGGACGTGCCTGTTTATGAATATGCAGCAAGACAGATTAAGCAGGCGGTTGTCGGTAAAGGTTCAGCGGATAAGCAGCAAGTACAACATATGGTTAAATTATTATTAAGTATTGTCGGTGAAATACAAATTGATGCCAGTGATGCACTCGCGATTAGTCTTTGTCATAGCCATTTTCAGCAAACAGCAAAACGTATACAAGGAGTCACAGCATGATTAGTTTTTTACGTGGCAAAGTGGTCACAAAAGTACCGCCATTATTAGTGTTAGATGTTAATGGTGTAGGTTATGAATTATTAGCAACCACGAGTACGTTTGTTAGTTTGCCTGATGAGGGTGAAGAAGTGCAGTTGCAAACCCATTACAGTGTGCGTGAAGATTCGCGTAGCTTATTTGCTTTTGTGAATGAAGCGGAACGGGCGATGTTTCGTTTATTGATTAAGGTTAATGGAGTGGGGGCTAAAATGGCATTGGTTATTTTATCGGAGCAAACAGCAGATGAATTTCATCGTTGCATTAATGATAATGATGTTACCGCGTTAGTGCGTTTACCGGGGGTGGGTAAAAAAACCGCAGAACGTTTAATTATTGAAATGCGAGATAAATTACCTGAACGGGAATTTTTTCCAGAGGAAGCTGCAGCATCGCCCCATAGCGTAAAAACCAGCAAGGCGAATCGTTTTGCAAAACAAGAAGCGATTAGTGGCTTATGTGCATTAGGTTATAAAGCCACGGAAGCACGAAAAATGGTGCAAAATATTCCTCAAGAAGATAAAAGTTGTGAAGATATTATTCGGTTGGCATTGCAAGGAAAATCGTAGTGATTGAAACCGATCGGATTATCAGTGCCGCAGGACAACGTGATGAAGAAGGGCAAGATAGAGCCATTCGTCCTAAAAGCTTGCAAGATTACATTGGTCAGCAAGAGTTATGCGAGCAGATGGAGATTTTTATTAAAGCCTCTATTACGCGCAAAGAGGCTTTAGACCATGTGTTAATTTTTGGACCACCGGGTTTAGGAAAAACCACCTTGGCGAATATTATTGCTAATGAAATGCAGGTTAATTTAAGGCAAACATCAGGGCCAGTATTAGATAAAGCGGGTGATTTAGCTGCAATATTAACCAACCTTGAAGCTCATGATGTATTATTTATTGATGAAATTCATCGTCTGAGTCCAGTGGTTGAAGAAATGCTCTATCCTGCAATGGAAGATTACCAAATTGATATTATGATTGGTGAAGGCCCTGCGGCACGTTCGATTAAATTAGATTTGCCGCCATTTACGTTGGTAGGGGCAACGACACGAGCGGGTTTATTAACCTCACCGTTGCGGGATAGATTTGGTATTATTCAGCGTTTAGAATTTTACTCAGTGGCTGAATTAACGCAAATTGTGAGCCGTTCCGCGAAAATGTTAGGCTTATATATTGATAATGATGGCGCGGAGGAAATTGCACTGCGTTCACGTGGCACTCCTCGAATTGCGAATCGTTTATTACGCCGTGTACGCGATTATGCGGAAGTAAAAGGTGATGGGAAAATTCATAAAGCAAGTGCGGAACAAGCCTTATTGATGTTGAAAATCGATGCCTGTGGCTTTGATAGTTTAGACCGACGTTTATTAAAAACCATGATAGAGCATTTTTCAGGTGGTCCTGTTGGTTTAGATACCTTGGCGGCTGCTATTAGTGAAGAACGTGGCACCATTGAAGATGTTTTAGAGCCGTATTTAATACAGCAAGGTTTTATTATGCGTACCCCGCGTGGGCGAGTGGTGACTGAAAAAACCTATCGGCATTTTGATTTAACAGTGCCTGATAAGTTTTTCAGCGAGAATAATTTTGATGGTAATGATTAAGAGTAATTTTTTGTTCATAAAAGCGTTGACACATCACTATTGAAACCTGCGGTAAAAGAAATCAGTCGCCGTGGACTTATTTGGCACAAGTTATCGCTAGGGTTGCCTGTGCCGGCATTATCAAATGTTAGGGTGTCTGAATAATTACTAAATTTTTTGATGTATGATAGTTACATAAAAATACCTTTTAAACAAATATATATAAAAATAACATGGTTAATATAGTTAAAACAACTAAAGATATCTTTATTAGTTACACAGGACGTGATGCTCAGTTAGCACAAGTTTTTTGCGATCAAGCAGAAGCTTTAGGAATGACTTGCTGGATTGCCCCTAGGGATATTAATGAAGCTACATCATGGGCTGGATCAATTGTTAATGCAATTAAAGACTGTAAAGTAGTAGTATTTCTTGTGTCGGAACAGGCTATGGCATCCAAAGAAGTTGCTAAAGAATTAAATTTAGCAAATGATTTTGAAAAAAAAATGCTTCCAGTACGTATACAAGATATCTCGCTAGAAAATGAGTTTGCATATCACTTAGGCAATAAACAATGGGTAGATGCACTAGAAAATGATATTAAAATCCGTTATCATCCAACATTAGAAGCTATCAAGCCATATGTAAAAGTTAGTAGTATTGAATTACAACCTATTGTTTCTGGTTCATTACTCGATATGACTAATAATTTTACAGAATTTTTAAATAAAACTCATAGTGAAATATTAAATGAATTAATGCTTACTATAACGTATAAAGAGCATAAAAATACAAAAGAAGATAAAATAATAATAAAAGCTCCTATTAGAATAGGGGGGTCAGGGGCGGATATTAACTTTATATTTGATATTAAAAATAAAGAAATTAGTATTAATATTGATTCCACCTCATCTGGAGAGAACAATATAAAACCATTACTGAATATCCATGATTTTTCTAATTTATTTACAGAAAAAAAATTAAATACAAGGAATAGTACATGGAATTTTATTGAATTATTACCTGCTCAAAAACTTACGACATCTTTAGTAAATGATACTGAAAAAAACTGTTTTAAATTATATGAAAATAATGTAAATATATTTTTTGAAAAAGTTTATCCTGATATATTTAATATAATGAAGTATGGTAGGTTTATATTAAATATTATAGATTCATTAGAAATAGAATTAAAAAAAATATTTCCTGATGACTCTGGTTGGTGTGTAGGTGCACCTGCCTCAGAACATTTAAAAACACTTGAAAGAAATTCTAAAATATATATTTATAAAGAAAAATGGCAGCCTGAAGATAATTACATTGAAAAAGGGTTGTTATCATTTTCCTTGCAAGCTGATAAAAGTTTATTTAATGACTTAAAAATAGGTGTTGTAAAATTTGAACCGAGTTTAGAGATAGGAGAATTAAACGAAGAAATAATTAATTTATCTGAAAATATTATGGATCTTTCTAAGAGGCCAAAGGATTTTTGGGTAGTATCTGAAAATATAATAGAACCATTAAATAATAGTGGGTTAGAACTGTATGAAAAGAATGAGTTTTTATTAGAGAATAAACATGATGAATTCATTAAATATTGTGTTGATAAATTTTTAATATTAAAGAATACATTAGTGCCAATAATTGATAAATATTATAAACAGATCCCAGAGTTACAAATTAAATCGCCCGAGCAATGTTTTTGTCCTACTACATATTTTTCATCTTTAAGGAATTATATTGTTATAGATAAAAGCTTACCATTTTTACGCAGTAGCTTTAAAATAATTATAGAAATATTAAATAAAAAATATGATAATGAGCTTGGTTTATTTAATATATCATTAAAACAATCAATTCATTACGGAGATGGAGATTGTCATATTTATGGGGATATGATAATTAATGGTTTTAATGTTTCTATGTATTTTAATTTATATAAAAATAGCAAGGGATTTAGTTCTTTACTATGTGCTAGTAAAGCACCTTATTTTGAAAATAATTTGATTTCTATATTTTTAAGAAGATATTTTGAAGAAATAAACTTCAAGATTGATAAAGAAAATAAATTAATAATAGAGTCAAAGAAATATAATGAAATATTTAATGGTAAAGATGCATTAATATTTATGAAAGAATATGAGTATTTTATTGATTCACAAATAGAATTATTATTGCCTATTATATCTTCTTTAAAAACTCATTTGGATAAATTAATGATTTTAATAAAAAAGGTAGAGTTAATTGTTAAATCTATTTTTTCTGAATCAGAAGGATGGATTATTGAAAATAATGCAGATTCATTAAAAAATAACAATGGATTTATTATATGGCATTCATCATGGAAAAAAAATAAGAATGAAAAACCAATTATATCTTTTCAGCTAGGGTCTGAGCATGAATGTTTTGATAAAATTTATTTTTCTATTACAATGACTAAATATCATGATTTTTCCGATAATACTTTAGGTATTATAAAAGGAGCATCTGATCTTATTTTTAATACTCAAGGATATTCAAATGAAAATAGGTTATGGTATTCTAATATTGATGAATCAAAATGTTATTCTGGTGGGTTACTTATGAATAATACAGAATTAAATGTAGATAATGAAGTTTTTTTAACATTCATAGAAGATAATTTAAAATTATTAAAAAATTTAAAATTTACGATTGATTCTATTTATAATGAACTATAATTTATTTTTATGGACATCCCTCGCCACCTGGCTAGTGTCCCCTTGCCAAGCTTAGGGAAAAGAAGGGAAAAAGTCCATAGCAAGTCAAAAGAACTGGCTCTACGCTTCGTGTCGAGCCAACGCGATTCGATAAACCTTACAACATAACCTTAATAAAATTAGATATGGATAATATACTTATATTTGAGAAACTAAAAAAAGAATACAACTTAATTGATATGGATTATCAATTTTTAGAAATAATACCACTAATTAAAATGATATGGGCAGATGGCCATAATCAAATAGATGAACTTAAAATCCTTCATAAATTTATAAAAAAATACGTTTTAGAAATAAATAAAAAAAATAAATGTATCGTAATAAGCAATGAAGATTATAAGAGTTTTCAAAAAAGATTTATGCTGAAAAAACCAGATAATAAACTCCTAGATAGTTTAGAAGAATTAACTAAATTTTTTAATAAACATGTAGAATGTCATAATAGAGTTGAAATATTCAATTATTGTACGGATATTGCGGCAGCATGCACGTTAGAACCAAAAGATCTACATAATCGAGTTACCTTAGAAGAAAAAAAATTATTACAAAAACTAGGATTCCAGGTTGGTTATACCGAAAATTATGATTAATTTAACTAGGGACTTTATATTTAATAAGGTTATTAATAGTGGAATAGTAATAAAACTCTTAATGCTTTCTTTTATAATATTTTTTTTAGTATTATTAGGTGGAATTATAGCAAATATTTACCTAGATATGTCATTCGAGGAAGGTATTTGGTGGACATGGACTCATATGATGGATCCTGGGTTTATTGGTGATGATAATGATAGCTTATTAAAAATGCTTACCGGTAGTTTTATTGCTTTTATTGGGGTTCTAATTATTGCTGGTGCTTTTTTAGCTATATTACAAGAAATAACAAATATTGTTGTTATAAATTTAAAAAAAGGTAGGATACCAAAAAACTTATCTAATCATACTATAATTTCTGGAGTAGGTCCGGAGTTAGTAAATTATATTTCAGCTATTTATAAAATAACAGAAAATTTAAGTAAAAATAATTTAATTATTGTAGTTCCTGATGAAAGTTACTTAGATCAAACTAAAGAAAATAATAAAAATGCTACTATTTCAGTTGAAAGAATTTGGGCAGAAGAATCATTAATAAAATTAAAGGCTGACAAAGCAAGTAGAATAATTATATTAGATAATTTTGGCGGTGATATTAGTTTGATATTAAAGATAGTTTCAGTACTTAATAGGATAAGATTAAGTATTTCTGAAATTTCTGAAATTTCTGAAATTAATGAGCTTAATTTATATGTTGAAATAAAAGAAAGAGAACTTATACCTATAATAGAGCTATCTATAAAAAAAATAATTAATTTTAAATCTAAAATAAATATTAATCTTATAAATATGGAAAATTATTCTTCTAGATTATTATTATTGAATCATCCAATTGATATGATAAATAATTCGTATAATGAAGGTAAAAATACTTTTATAATAATTGGATGGAGTGTTTTTTCAAAATCATTATTTCAGCAGGTAATGAAAATAGGTTACTATAATTCTAAAACTAAAATAATAATATATTCAGATAAGCAGTCCTTAGATAATATTAAAAATGATATAGAAATAAATTCCCCTTCTTTTTTAAAGAATGATTATGCTAAGAATTTATTAAATATTGAATATTTAGATAAAAATGGAATTAATAGTTTAGAGACCTCTGATGCTGATAATATTAGTATTGCAATATGTGGTTGTGATAATGACATTAATTTTGGTAAAGCATTGGAATTATCAAACTCAAATTTAAAAGGGTTAAAACAAATTTTTATTGAATTACCTGATTATTCTGGATATAGAGAGGTTATTGATTCAATTTCATCAAATAAATCACCACTACCTATTCCAATTATCCCAGTAAATTCTCATTCTGAAGCATTTGAACTTATGGAATCATTAGATAAATTTGCTAAGCTTAGTCATAAAAAGTATATCTTGGAAAGAGAATCTCAAGGTTTAAGGATTAAAAATAGTGATAATAGCTATGAAAATCCAACTGATTATGATTGGGAAATGTTAGATGATACTTATAAAAATTGGAATAAATCACCGATGGATCATGCGGAAATAAAATTAAGAACACTAGCCGACTTTCATAGAATAAAAAGACATATCAAAAATAGAAATGGTCAAATAATAATTTCAGAAGATTTATCAAACAAAATAAAAATTATTACTGATAATTTAAATAAAAAAAATCATAATGATGATATGGAATTATTGTCAAAATTAGAGCATAATCGCTGGTCAGGAGAGAAATTTTCGGAGGGATGGGTATTTGATTTTACTACAGATAAAAAAAATAAAAAATCCAATTTTCTTATTCCTTACGATAAATTAACTGAAGATATAAAACAATATGATAGGGAACAAGTAGTGATTCAATTAAGTAATTTTTTGTAAATTACTTAATTATTGGTAACCTTTAAAAAAATAATTTTATTTATTTTTAATCCCTGTGGGTTTAATTTTCCGCCGCTTGCGGTGATAAATAAAAGGTTCAGAATTTGATACCCCGTCTGCTTGCGGCGGGGTAGTTCATTAAGTTATATAAAAAATTAATATATAATTATATATATTAGTATAGAGAAATTACACTATATTTTTAATTAAAAAGTGGTATGCAGCAACAATTTCAGAATCTAATTCTCTTTCCATTCCTTTAATTTTATAATCACCTATTTTACCTATAATTTTACCAGCACCAAGTGAACCATCATCTTTAACAATGCCATGTTTACTTCCTTAGTTTATTAATATTGTAATTATTCATAATATTTTTCTATTGATGTGTCAACACTTTTATGGAGGCCTACTTATCGGCTTGCAAAGCATCAACACGCTGAAAGCCACGCGGTAAACTTTGTCCGCGTTTAGCTCTTACATTACGGTAGCTTTCAATATCGGTAGTTTTTAAGGTTAAGTGGCGTTGACCTGAGCTTATTTTGAGCATATCACCTGCTTTTAAGCTAGTAAACGCAACTACTTTGTCGGGCTCGGTGGTATTGAGTAATTGAATCAGTTTATTACCTTTGCCTTTCGATAATATCGGTAAAGCATCGGCTTCAAAAATAAGTAAACGCCCTTGTGCGGTTGCGACAGCAATAAAAATTGCATCATCGGTTATTTTTTGAGGCATTAATAAGCTGGCATCTGACAAACTAACCAGTGATTTACCGGCTTTATTTTTAGATACCCAATCTTTAATTTTACCTCTAAAACCATAGCCTGCATCACTGACCATTAACATGGTGTCTTCTTCAGAACCCGTGACTAAATGCGTAAATAGTGAGCCTGATGAGGGCTTTAAACGCCCTGTTAACGGTTCACCTTGACTACGAGCCGACGGTAAATCATGCGTGGTGGTGGTATAAACACGTCCCGTTGAATCAAAAATAAATACCGCTTGCGTGGTGCGACCTAATACCGAGGTTAAATAGCTATCACCTGAGCGATAATTTAAGGTTTCTGCATCAACATCATGACCTTTTGCGGCACGAATCCAGCCTTTTTCAGACAGCACAATAGTAATAGGCTCATTACTAATTAAGGCGGTTTTGCTGAGAGCTTTTGCATTTTCACGTTCAATAATAAATGAATTTCTATCATCACCGTATAAATCGGCATCGGCTATTATTTCACTACGAATTAGTGCCGTTAACAATTTTGGTGAGTCTAGCAGAGCTTGTAATGTTTTACGTTGCGTATCGAGATCTGCTTGTTCAGTTTGAATCGCGGTTTCTTCTAATTTTGCTAAATGGCGTAATTTTAAATCTAAAATCGCATCGGCTTGTAGTTCGGTTAATTTAAAACGCGTGATAAATATTGCTTTAGGGTCATCTTGCTCACGAATAATCGCAATGACTTCATCAATATTTAAAAAGGCAGTTAATAAGCCGTCTAAGATATGTAAGCGTTTTAAAATTTTATCTAAATGGTATTGTGAACGGCGGCGGACAGTGGTGCGGCGAAAGTCTAACCATTCTGTCAAAATAGTAAGTAAACCTTTAATCTGTGGCCGTCCATTAAGACCAATCATATTTAGATTAACACGGTAACTTTTTTCTAAATCGGTGGTGGCAAATAAATGGGACATCACCGCTTCAATATCAACACGTTTTGACTTAGGAATGACCACTAAACGCGTGGGGTGCTGATGGTCGGATTCATCACGTAAATCGTCAATCATCGGCAATTTCTTTGCCTGCATTTGAGCGGCAATTTGTTCTAATAATTTTGCCCCCGAGACTTGATGCGGCAGTGCGGTGATAATAATATTTTGCTCTTCAAGGGTATATTTAGCTCGCATACGTACTGAACCATGGCCATTAATATACATTTTTTGTAAGTCTTGGCGTGGGGTAATAATTTCGGCTTGGGTGGGATAGTCGGGCCCTTGAATAAATTGAAATAACGCCTCTAAATTTGCATCAGGATTATCTAATAAATGCACGCAGGCGTTGGCGAGTTCTCGTAAATTATGCGGTGGAATATCGGTGGACATGCCGACAGCAATACCCATGGTGCCATTTAATAAAATATTAGGTAGGCGATTCGGTAAAAGAGTGGGTTCTTGTAAACTACCATCGAAATTATCTTGCCAATCAACGGTGCCTTCGCCTAATTCACGTAATAAGGTTTTGGCATAAGCGGTTAATCGTGATTCGGTATAACGCATCGCCGCGAAAGATTTAGGGTCATCAGGCGAGCCCCAGTTACCTTGACCATCGACTAGCGGATAACGGTAAGAGAAAGGTTGTGCCATAAGCACCATGGCTTCATAACAGGCAGAATCACCATGTGGGTGATATTTACCTAATACATCACCGACGGTACGCGCTGATTTTTTATGTTTAGAGGTGATACTGAGACCTAATTCAGACATCGCATAAATAATACGTCGCTGTACAGGCTTTAAACCGTCACCAATATGCGGTAAAGCACGGTCTAAAATAACGTACATGGAATAATCTAAATACGCTTTTTCAGTAAAATCTTGCAGAGGAAGTTGTTCGAAATTATCCTGAATACCCATAACTACTTTTGTTTTAATCATTAATTTAATTGCCGCTATATTAGCCTATAGTGTATTGTTATCAAAATATAACCCATTTAATTAAATAATTTTTTATGCTAATAGATTCACATTGCCATCTTGATAAAATTGATTTGTCACCCTATAACGATGATTTTGCCGTGTTTATGCAGGAAGCTGAAAAGCAACAACTAGAGCATATGTTGTGCATTAGTATTGATTTAGAGGCGTATCCTGCCATGTGTGAGCTGGTTAATCCCTATGATAATATTTCTTTGTCGGTGGGTGTGCATCCGAATGTTGATGAAGGGCATGATCCGAGTGCCGTTGAATTAATTGCTTTAGCGGATAATGAAAAAGTGATCGCTATTGGTGAGACGGGCTTGGATTATTTTCGCAGTGAAGGAGATTTAACATGGCAACATCAGCGTTTTATTGCCCATATTGAAGCGGCTAAGGCGACCGGTAAACCGCTAATTATTCACACACGTGAAGCCAAAGTTGATACTTTGCGATTGTTAAAAGAACATGGTGCGGAGACAGTCGGCGGCGTGATTCATTGTTTTACTGAAGATTGGGAATTTGCACAGCAAGCAATGGCTCTGAATTTTTATATTTCATTTTCAGGGATTGTGACCTTTAAAAATGCGAAATCGATACAAGATGTCGCGAAACGCATTGCCAGTGATAAATATTTAATTGAAACCGATTCGCCGTATTTAGCACCGACACCTTTTCGTGGCAAGCCTAATTATCCAATGTATGTACAACACGTTGCCCAATTTATTGCAGATTTACGCGAAGTGAGTGTTGAAACAGTTATTCAACAATCGAATGAAAATTTTAGACGTTTATTTAACGTGGCTCAATAAGGAGGCATTATGTTGGCAGAAGAGGATATTCAATTTATTCGTAGTCATTTATCTGAATGGCTTGCAACAGAATCATTAGCGAGTCCACCGGTGGTTTACGAAATAGAACTGCGCGAGCGTATGGTGCGTGTTGAAGAAGCCTTAAAAAATCAAGGTGAGGAGCTAAAAGCCCAACGACACATCATTGAAAAAATTCTCGTACAAATGGATAAGCGTTTTGAGCAGTCTCGGGAGGAAACGAATAAGCAATTTGAACAATCTCGTGAAGAAACTAATAAACGTTTTGAGCTGGTTGATAAAAAACTTGAGCAGACTGATAAAAA
>ENA-ORXI01000209-ORXI01000209.1-sediment-metagenome-genome-assembly--contig:-NODE-209-length-46845-cov-29.078109_pt1 | contig 46845 bp, 54 predicted proteins | sample MGYA00237861_ERZ511468 | MGnify/ENA primary metagenome ERZ511468 (study PRJEB26299, sample SAMN06266213) | sediment metagenome | isolation source: Hudson Canyon methane seep mesocosm | place... | reverse complement strand
GATGGGGTAACTGAGGTCATTGCACTTTACCAGCCCGATGAAATGGCGATTGAACAAGTGTTTATGCATAAAAATGCAGATTCTGCTTTGAAACTAGGCCAGGCGAGAGGTGCAGCTATTTGTGCATCAATGGTGGCAGGTTTGGGTGTTTCAGAATATGCTGCCAGGCAAGTAAAACAGGCGTTGGTAGGCAAGGGCGGGGCTGATAAAACACAAGTTCAGCATATGGTGAAGATTTTGCTGAATATTCAAGGTGAATTGCAGATTGATGCCAGTGATGCATTAGGCATTAGCCTCTGTCATTCTCACTACAAAGCAACAGAACAACGGTTAAAAGGGAAGTAACTATGATTGGCTTTATTCGAGGAAAACTGGTTTCAAAAACACCGCCACAATTAGTAGTTGATGTACAAGGTGTTGGCTATGAGGTTGAGGCACCAATGACAACCTTTTATGATTTGCCAAAATTAGGGGAAGAGTTACAACTTTTTACCCATTTGGTTGTTAGGGAAGATGCACATATTTTGTTTGCCTTTTCTACTGAATCAGACCGTTTAATGTTTAGATCATTAATTAAAGTGAATGGTGTCGGCCCAAAATTGGCATTAACCATTTTGTCAGGACAAAGTGCAGAAGAGTTTCATCGATGCATACACGATAACGATGTACAGGCTTTAGTCCGTTTGCCGGGTATCGGTAAAAAAACAGCCGAACGCTTGGTGATAGAAATGCGTGACAGGCTACCTAAAGAAAGTGAAGGTAATGGCTCCGGTCAATCAACATCGGCAACTTATATTCATTCTGCTAATCCTAAGCAAGAAGCCGTTAGTGCTTTGTGTGCATTAGGCTATAAACCTCAAGATGCCAGTAAAATGGTGCAAAATATTCCACAGCAAGATAAAAGTTGTGAAGATATTATTAAGTTGGCTCTGCAGGGAGCCGCCGGTAAATGATTGAAAGTGACCGCCTGATTTCTGCGAGTAGTGAAATTGATGAAGAAAGGCAAGACAGAGCTATACGTCCTAAGCGACTTGCCGATTACATAGGTCAGGAAGATTTGTGTGCACAAATGGAAATTTTTATTGCAGCAGCCACTGCGCGTAGTGAAGCATTAGATCATGTGTTAATTTTTGGGCCACCGGGTTTAGGTAAAACCACGCTTTCAAATATTATTGCTACTGAAATGGGGGTTAATATTCGTCAAACTTCAGGCCCTGTTCTAGATAAGGCGGGTGACTTGGCCGCACTATTAACTAATCTTGAAGCGCATGATGTGCTGTTCATAGACGAGATTCATCGATTAAGCCCTGCCGTAGAAGAAATTTTATACCCTGCCATGGAAGATTATCAGATTGATATTATGATAGGCGAAGGGCCAGCTGCGCGATCTATTAAACTGGATTTGCCACCCTTTACCTTGGTAGGGGCGACTACAAGGGCTGGATTGTTAACCTCTCCTTTAAGAGACCGGTTTGGGATTACCCAAAGGCTGGAGTTTTATTCAACAGCGGAGTTGTCTACCATTGTTGAGCGTTCGGCAAATGTTTTAGGAATTAAAATCGAAATATCTGGAGCGCAGGAAATTGCCAGAAGGTCCAGAGGAACGCCCCGTATTGCTAATCGCTTATTAAGGCGGGTGCGTGATTTTGCTGAAGTGAAAAGTGATGGTGTCATTTCTAAAGATATAGCCGATCAATCCCTGAAAATGTTAAAAATTGACCATAATGGTTTTGATTCCTTGGATCATAAATTATTGTTAACGATGATTCATAATTTTCAAGGCGGCCCCGTGGGTTTGGATACGTTGGCGGCAGCAATTAGTGAAGAACGGGGTACTATTGAGGATGTTCTAGAGCCTTATTTGCTTCAACAAGGTTTTTTAATGCGTACCCCTAGAGGCCGGATTGTGACCCAAAAAGCATACCTTCATTTTGGTTTGCCGGTGCCAGATAAAGAGCCTGTCAATGACGACATGTTTCAATAGTAAAAACAGGATAAAGTGATGACAGTTTTTCATTGGCCAGTAAGGGTTTATTATGAGGACACCGATGCCGGTGGCGTTGTTTTTTATGCAAATTACTTAAAATTTTTTGAACGGGCAAGAACCGAAATGTTAAGACATTTTGGCTTTGAGCAGGACCAATTAATTACTGAACAAAATGTCATCTTTGTAGTCAGATCGGTTCAAGTTGATTACTTAGCCCCCGCTCGCTTTAATGAGTCGCTTGATGTGAGTGCGGAAATTACACAGGCTAAAAAAGTAAGCCTGAATTTTGAACAAGTTATTAGCCGAGATGATGTGGTGTTATGTAAAGCAGTTATTCGTATTGCTTGTTTAACGGCAGATACATTAAAACCCAGAGCGATTCCCGATAATTTAGTAGAAAAACTAGTATGAGTAACGATTTATCAATTTTTCATTTAATTGCAAATGCCAGTTTTGTGGTGCAATTTACGATGTTTATTTTATTAGCGGCATCGGTTGTATCATGGACCTTTATATTTTCTAAATTTAAAGAACTTAAACAAGCGTTTGCTGTGACGGAAGAATTTGAACAGTCTTTCTGGTCGGGCCAAGAGCTAACTGAACTTTATAAAAAGCTATCCTCTGGTGAATTTGAGCCAGAAGGGATAGAAAAAATCTTTTTGGTGGGTTACAAAGAATTTTCTAGAATGCGACAAACTGAAGGCGTAGATGCGGCTGTTCAGATAGAAAGCGCACAACGTGTGATGCATATCGAATTAACGCGTGAATTAGAAAGGCTGGATGAAAGCTTACCTTTTCTAGCAACTGTGGGATCTACGAGCCCTTATGTGGGGTTGTTTGGTACGGTCTGGGGGATTATGAATTCTTTTAGAGCTTTGAGTGATGTTAAGCAGGCAACGTTGGCAAATGTGGCACCTGGCATTGCAGAAGCACTGATTGCGACAGCCATTGGTCTGTTTGCGGCGATTCCAGCAGTGGTTAGTTATAACCGATTTTCAACGCGTTTGGAACGTTTAGCTGGACGCTATGAGTTATTTATTGATGAGTTCATCGTGTTGCTACACAGGCAGGCACACAGTAAATGAGCCAAAGAACTAAACGCAGAAAGCCTATGGCGGAAATTAATGTAGTGCCTTACATTGATGTTACCTTGGTTTTACTGATTATCTTTATGATTACAGCGCCGTTGGTTCAAACAGGCGTTGATGTTGATTTGCCACAAGCGGATACCGCTCCGGTTGATCAAAAAAATGAACCGCCTATTATCGTTTCAGTGGATAAACAGGGCTTGTTTTATATAGATCTGGGTGAGCAGGAAGATGAGGCGGTTTCTGCTGATGACTTGTTGTATCGGGTGGCTGCAGTGTTAAGAAATAAACCAAAAACACAGGTCTATATTCGCGGCGACCATGCTGTAAATTATGGAAAAGTCGTCACAGTGATGGCTGCTTTAAAGAATGCGGGCGTTCCCAGTGTTGGTTTAATGACTAGTTCGTTTGAGCAATAAAGTATGACTGTTTTTCAAAAATATTCTATTTCATTTGGATTGGCTTTAGCATTACATTTAACTATTTTAGGCTTGTTTGGACTTAGCTTTAGTGATGAGACTGAGCTGGTTAAACATAAGCCATTGCCTGAAATTATTCAAGCATCAATGTTAGATGATGAAAAAATACAGCTTGAAGCTGAGAGGCTTAAGCGTAATGAATCAAATAAAAAGCTTACCCAGAAAAATAAACAACGGGAAATAGAACAGCAGCGTAAAAAAGAACAAGCTCTTTTAAATCAAGCTAAAAAACAGCGAATAAAGGAACAAAAAAAGGCTAAAGCCCTAGAAAAGAAAAATAAGCAACTGGCGTTAAAAGAAAAACAGAGACTGAAAAAAATAAAAAGCCTTAAAGCAAAAGAAGCGGCACGATTGGCTAAAATAAAAGAACAGAAAATCGTTGAAAAAAAACGTCAGGATAAAATACATAAGGCTAAACAAAAGAAACAGCAGTTAGAAAAAATAGCTGAACAGGAAAGGCAGAAAGCGGTGTTAGCTAAGCAAAAGGCAGATGCGGTCGCAAAAGCGGCTGCATTAGAAAAACAAGCGGCAGCCGTTAAAGCTAAAGCAAAATCAGATAGACAAGCCACTATTTCATTAACGGCAGCAATTCAGCAGAAGGTTAATAATCGTTGGATTAAACCCCTTTCGGCTAGAAAAGGTCTGCAGTGTTCTGTACGGGTAAAATTATTACCCAGTGGTGATGTAATGGAAGCAACAGTTTTAAAAGGAAGTGGTGATGCTATTTTTGACCGTTCTGCTGAGAATGCTGTGTTAAAAGCTTCACCACTACCCGTGCCTAAAGATCGGGCGTTATTTACAAGAAAATTTAGAACCTTTACCTTTGTTTTTAAACCAGAATAAAATGATGATTATGTTTGTAAGAAGGTTAATGTTATGTGGCTTATTTACCGTTTTGCTACAAATTGATGCGGTTCAGGCAGAAGCAGGGTTAACGATTGAAATTACTAAGGGTGTAGAAACCGCGGTACCTATTGCCATTGTTCCTTTTGGCTGGCAGGGGCAGGGTAGTCAGGCACCTGTCAGCTTTTCATCGGTTATTCAAGCTGATTTATCTCGTAGTGGTTTGTTCAAAACCTTGACTGAACGAGATATGCTAACCAAGCCAAGCGCAATTGATAAAGTAAGGTTTAGAAACTGGCGTGCATTAGGACAAGAATTTCTGGTGATTGGACAGATTAATGAGATTTCCGGACGTTATCAGATCCAGTTTCAATTATTTGATGTCTATAAAGGTGAACAGTTAATAGGTTACCGCTTAACGGTTGCTGCTAATGAGATGAGAAGAACCGCGCATTATATTAGTGATTTGGTTTATGAAAAACTGACAGGTAAAAAAGGCGTATTTAGTAGTCGTATTGCATATATTACTACCAGTATTAAAGCAAATAAGCAGAAGCTATATAAACTGCTGGTTGCAGATGCTGATGGGTTTAATCCAAGAACTATTGCTTCTTCAAAAGAACCATTAATGTCTCCCGCCTGGTCAGCAGATAGCACAAAAATTGCCTATGTTTCTTTTGAAAATAAACGTTCAGCAATTTATGTGCAGACATTAGCGACGGGCAAAAGAACTAAGGTGGCTGCATACAGAGGTATTAATGGTGCGCCTGCCTTTTCTCCTGATGGCAGTCAATTGGCTTTGACACTGTCAAAAGATGGCAGTCCTGATATTTATATCTTAAATTTGAATAACCGCTTGTTAATGAAGTTAACAAAAAGTTATGGTATTGAGACTGAGCCGTCTTGGTCGCCCGATGGAAAGCATATTGTTTATACTTCTGATCAGGGTGGTAAGCCTCAGTTATATATAATTTCCAGCCGTGGTGGTCGGTCAACTCGTTTAACTTTTGATGGTGATTATAATGCCAGAGGGCAGTTTTCTACAGATGGAAAAAGTATGATAATGGTTCATGCTAACCGTGGAGACTATAGAATAGCCATTATGGATATGGCAACACGAACGATTAATGTTCTGACAGCTGGGAAGCATGATGAATCCCCCAGTTTTTCTGCTAATGGCGATATGGTGCTTTATGCGTCAAGAAAAGGTAAGCGAAGTGTGTTGTCTGCTGTTTCAGTAGATGGAAGAATGCAACAAAAATTTGCTTTTGATAAAGGTGATGTGCGTGAGCCGGCATGGTCGCATTAACAGAATTAAGAAAGTAAGCTATATTTTTATTATGGGTTTTATGCAATTTCAGCGGAGAGAAAAATGAGAGTAAATAAAAAGCTATTGGCTTTAGCAGTCAGTGCAGCAATTTTATCGGGTTGTAGTTCAACGGATGAAAAAGACGGTGGTGTACTGGATGGGTCGCAAAATGGCGTGACAGATGCATCAACTTCAGGGTATGCGACTGATGGCTCTTTATCTGGTGAGCAATTTGGAAGCAATGCATTAGGTAATAATGCCTTAGGTGCTAATGGTTTGGGAGCTGAGTTTAGTGACCCAGCTAATCCGTTGTCTAAACAAACCATATATTTCATGTATAACAGTAGCCAGGTTCAGCAGGATTTTATTGCTGTTATCGCAGCACATGCACAATATTTAGTTAATCACTCTGCACAGCGTATTATTTTAGAAGGACATGCGGATGAGCGGGGCTCAAGGGAATATAATATTGCTTTGGGTGAGCAGCGTGCAAAGTCTGTCTATAGAATGTTGAAAATTCAAGGTGTTACAGATAGCCAAATAGAAGTGGTGAGTTATGGTGAAGAAAAACCAGCTTCAGATGGTATGGATGAGGCATCTTGGCAATTGAACCGTCGTGTTGAAATTGCATATCAAGGTCAGTAAATGAATAAGCTATCTCTTATATTGATCTGTGCTTGTTCAAGTGTATATGCTGAATCTAGAGTATTGCCGCCAGTGGTTGATAATTCTACGTATCCGGGTGGGGCATCCTATACAGCTTCTGCACCTTCCGCAAATGCAATATATGAGGTATTGGGACGGTTGGAGCAGCTCCAGAGTGAAGTGCAGCAGCTTAGAGGCTTGGTTGAGGAGCAGTCCCAAACAATTGTTGATCTGAAAAAACGTCAGGGTAATATCTATTCTGACTTAGACTTGCGTCTACAGGAGCTGGCCGGTGGTGGTCAAAGTCAATTAGCGAAAAATGGTGGATCAGCGATTGATAAAACAGTCGGTAGTCATTTTGAAGCAGGGAAAAGTAGTGTTGTTGAATATGCTGTTCCCGCTAAAGACAAAGAGCCAGTGGCTGAAGCGGTAGTGGTAAAAAAAGTTGAAGCTAAAAATCAAAAAGCACTTTATCAAACGGCTTATGAAACATTGAGAAATGGCCATAATACGCGTGCTATTGTTGCGTTTAAAGCATTGTTGGCTGAATTTCCTGATGGTGAGTTTGCTGATAATTCTCAGTATTGGTTAGGTGAGGCTTATAAAGTTAATCAAGACCTCAATTCTGCCAGGGATGCTTTTTCAAAAGTGGTCACGCATTATGGGGGTAGTCCAAAAGTTCCTGATGCATTGTTAAAGCTTGGTTTTCTGGAGTTGGAACAAAATAATACAGCTAAAGCAAGAGACTATTTAACACAAGTTACCGTCAGTTATCCTGGAACAACGGCTGCTCACCTGGCTACAAAAAAGTTAACTCAAATGGGAGTGATGGATCCTTAAGTGATGCAAAATTCATTAAAAATTACAGAAATTTTTTATTCCTTACAAGGTGAAACAAATACCGTTGGTTTGCCCACCGTGTTTGTTCGCTTAACAGGTTGTCCTCTCAGATGCAGCTACTGTGATACCGCATATGCATTTACAGGTGGTGAGAAAATGTCATTATCTGAAATTATGCAACGGGTTGGTCAATACAACCCAAAATATGTCACAGTAACCGGTGGCGAGCCCCTTGCCCAAATAGCCTGTCATGAATTGTTGAAAAATCTTGCAGATAAGGGCTATGTTGTTTCTTTAGAGACGAGTGGAGCAATTGATATATCGCAAGTGGATTCACGAGTTGTTAAAGTTATGGACTTGAAAACACCAAGTTCAGGTGAAATTGAGAAAAACCGTTACCAAAATATAGAAAATTTAACGCAAACAGATCAAGTAAAGTTTGTTGTTGCCGATAGCATTGATTATGAATGGTCTAAAGCACAATGTGTTGAGTATAATTTGGCCGACCGGTGTGAAGTTTTATTTTCACCAGTCATGGGGGAAATGAACCCTAGGGAATTGGCGGAAAAAATTATCCAGGATAATTTGCCTGTTAGGTTTCAAATTCAATTACATAAATACCTTTGGAATGATGCTCAAGGAAAATAAGATTTAAATGCAAAAGAAAGCAATAATCCTTTTATCGGGGGGCTTGGACTCAATTACTGTTTTAGCACAGGCTAAAAAGCAAGGTTATCACTGTTATGCCTTAAGTTTTGATTATGGGCAAAGACACAATGCAGAGTTAAAAGCGGCCAAAGACATTGCACGGCATTATCAAGTAGCTATGCATAAGGTCATTGATATTGGCTTGGGGGCAATAGGTGGTTCAGCATTGACTGATGATCATATCGCCGTGCCTGTAACGCCGCAAGATGGGATACCTGTTACTTATGTGCCTGCAAGAAATACGATATTTTTATCGTTTGCATTAGGCTGGGCTGAGGTTTTAGGTTGTCATGATATTTTTATTGGAGTGAATGCGGTTGATTACTCCGGTTATCCAGATTGTCGCCCGGAATTTATTAATGCATTTCAAAGCTTAGCTAATTTAGCAACTAAAGAAAGTGTTGAAGGGCATGAAATAAAAATTCATGCGCCGTTGATTAAATTAACAAAAGCAGAAATTATTAAGCAGGGAGCTGCATTGGGCGTTGACTATAAGGCTACGGTGTCGTGTTACTCTGCAAACAATCAGGGGATGGCTTGTGGTGTTTGTGATGCTTGTCGATTAAGGAAAGTGGGATTTAAGGAAGCTGAGATAAGTGACCCTACTTGTTATCAGTAGTTTGTTTAAACGTGAAGTTACAAGCTATGACTGTGAGATGTGCAGGATAGGTTTGATTTTTCACAACAGGTAAATTTTAAAAGAGCAACGATATGAAAAGAGATCAAACAAAGTCACAGTTTGTTGCTGTTGCATCTATTGCTGCAGAGTTAAGTGCCGTTATGGATGTCGCAAAAGAAATTTCACTAGCGGCTGCTAATGCGAAGGCGATTGCTTTTAGAGCGGGTGAAAAAGCAAAGGGTTTTCAGCCTATTACGGATTTTATTAACGAGTTGGCAAAAGATACTATAGAACTGGTTACTGCAATTAATGAGCATGCCTTGAGCTTGTATCAGTTAACAGTCAATGAATACCGAATGACAGATGCTTATGATAAATTTGCGTCTGTTGAGCTATTGGCAGAAGGAGCGGCTTATAAAGAATCTCTTCAGCAACCATTAAATAATTGTCAGCAAAATATGCTTGATTGTAGGCGTGATTTTAAAGTCAATGTTACACAGCTACTGGATCAGTTGAATGAAGTGATGCGTCCAGCAAGAGCTGCACGAGTTATTGCGGCAAACTCACGTATCGAAGCGTCACAAGCGGGCGAATATTTGCAAAGCCTGCAGGCTGTTGCTGAAAGTGTTGATAATGCTGCACAAGTTATCCATGAAAATGTTCAAAGATGTCGCAGTGCATTGTCAGTAGTTGATTTGGTGGAGTAATGTATACTTCATTGTTATTCTTTAAGTAAAGGGGCTTGATTAAATGAAAATGACCAATATATACGAAGGATCGTACCAGTGGGTGATGTTTGGCCGGGATGAAAATAAGCCTGATTTAATTATTGATACTAATCAATATATGGTCAGAACAGCTGATCGTTGCTTATTAATTGATCCAGGTGGTGTTGAGCTTTTTGCTCCAATGTTAGCCGCAGTATTGCATTATGCACCTGTTGATCAGATTACTGACTTGTTTGCGTCGCATCAGGATCCGGATATTATCTCTTCATTGGGATTGTGGGATCAAGCATTGCCTAATGCAAAATTACATGCATCCGCTTTATGGGAAGGGTTTCTAAGGCATTTTGGTTGTGAATCAATTGAATATGTTGCTGTGGGGGATAATGGCGGAATGATTGATTTAGGTGGTGTGCAGTTGCAGATTATACCTGCACATTATATGCATTCCGCTGCAAATTTTAATATCTATGACCCTCAGGCAAAAATTTTAATGTCTGGTGATATAGGAGCGGCTTTAGAAGAGCCTGGTGCGCCGATTTTTGTAGATAACTTTGATGCACATGTTGAAAAAATGCGATTTTTTCATCAGCGATGGATGCCATCTAATCAGGCAAAAAGAGTCTGGATTGATAGAGTGAGGGAGCTGGATATTGATATTCTTGCACCGCAACATGGCAGAATGTTTAAGGGCGACGATGTTGGTCGTTTTCTAGATTGGTTTGAATCTTTGCAGGTAGGTATTGCTGTTTAAGATAAAGTTTGATCAATTGCTTGAAAAAATAACAATTTAAACTACCTTTCTAAAGTATAGCTTTAAAAAGGTGGTGCTATGATAGAGAAGAGATTCTATCCTCGGGTAGAAAAACAGTTTTCGGTGGTGGTTGAAAATGCACAAGGTATGCATTTAAGTGTGATGGGGCTTGATGCCTCAAGTGAAGGTGTTTGTATTCAATGCAACACGATAGAAAGGGATCTTATTACACCGGGTGGAAGCTTTGTTTGTCACGGTAAACCCGTTGAACTTGTAGTTTTGCTTGATTTGCCTTTTGATAATGGTTACTCGGAAAGAGTAAGAGTGCGCTGCCATGTGTCATTTTCAAGGCGGCTATCCAGCGACCAATGTAGAATAGGCATGCGCTATATGGGGCTGGAACAAAAGGAATATGACACATTAGTTAAGTATATAAACTTAACTAATTCACTCGCCCTGGAATAAAATCTTTTGATAATTCGTGAAGAAGCTATGGTAAAAAATAGGTTTTAGGCTGTTCAAGTGTTTTCTATCTTATCATCTAATATTGAGATTAAACGGCTTCTAATCTCTTCAAGTTTGTCCTTATTGTCAATAGGGCGTAATTGCTGATCAGTAACATAGAACATATCCTCAACACGGCTCCCAATCGTCGTTATTTTTGCATCATGGAGCTGAACACCTAGCTCTATAAATGCTTGCCCAATTAATGCAAGTAATCCAGCATGATCCGTAGTGGTTAGTTCAATAATGGTGTAGCGACTAAGTGGGTCTTTGTGAAAGTATATTTTAGTGCGAATAGGGAAATGTTTAGCCTGTCTGGATTCTCGGTGTATATTGATGTTTCCATTGGCTTTGAAACTGTGTAAATTTTTATGTAGTGTTTGACATATGCTAAGTTCTCTATCCAAATCAGTTATCGCTTCACCTGATTGTTCAAGGACCTGAAAGCTATTTAATACATACTGTTCTGTTGTAGTTAAAGTAATGGTAATAATCCGAGCATCAAGAATCGTTAGTCCAAGGTGGTCAAGAGTATCTGCACTTAAGGAAAATATTTTATCTTCGTTTTTTGTGTAGATAAAAATTTCTACACTACCTCTTTGGTTTTGTGGGCGTAAAATAACCAAGGGAAGACTGTCTTTAGTTGTAGATGCAATGGCTATGGTATGCCAGGCAATTTCATCTGCAGAATAGCGTAAAAAATAACTATCACTGATTTGTTTCCAGGTATTTTGTATCGTTGATTCGGAAATTCCAAGTCCAATTAATTCCTCTTTGGCTTCTTGTTTGTTTTCATATAATCGTTCGGAACGTGCAATTGGATTTTGCAATCCTCTATGTAGTGCACTATGGGTGTGTGTGTAAAGTTCTAGAAGTAATGAATCTTTCCATGAATTCCATAGGCTGGGGTTTGTTGCTCGAATATCGGCAACAGTAAATAAATATAAGTGATTAAGATATTCGATGCTACCAACGTGTAGTGCAAATTTATGGATAACATCGGGGTCATTAATGTCTTTTCGTTGCGCAGTCATTGACATAATCAGGTGATTACGAACTAACCATGTAATTAATTTGCTGTTACGTTTAGAAATATTATGCTGAATACAAAACTTCTGAACGATATCTGCACCTAATTCAGAATGATCACCGCCCATGCCTTTGGCAATATCATGGAACAGTGCGGTAATGTATAAAATTTCAGGTTCAGGAATTCGCAGAAAAACACTGTGGCAAAATGGCAGTTCATCACGATGTTTCTCTAATGAAAATCGTCTGAGATTTCTAAGTACAAAAAGGGTGTGAGCGTCAACCGTATAAATATGGAATAGATCATATTGCATTCGTGCAACGATATTGGCGAAACTGGGTAAGTAAGCAGCTAGAATGCCGTACCGGTTCATTCGTCGGAATTGATGGGTTATTCCTCGGGGTGACTTGAATATGGATAAAAAAAGTTTATTAGCTAGTGCACTATTACGAAAGTCATCGTCGATTAAATGAAGGCTTTTTCGTATCAGTCGTATTGTGCTGGCTCTAACGCCTTTTAATGACGTGTGTTGCTGTAACAGTTTGAAAAGTTCTAATAAGGCATAAGGGTGTTTGTTAAATGTATTGATGTCTTTTGCTTCTAGATAACCATTAACCGATACAAAATGCTCGTTGTTGGGGTTGAGTTGTTTTGTTTCTTCAGAATCAATCAGTTTTTCACTAAATAGTTGTAGAAGCATTTCGTTCATACGTTCAAGCTCTATGACTGTTTTAAAGTAATATTGCATAAACTGTTCTACATCCGGGTTGTTATGGATGTCTAAAAAACCGAATTGATTGGCAAGGTCTCTTTGGTAATCAAAAACAAGCCGGTCTTCACCGCGGTTGGTTAAAATATGTAATGCAAAGCGAATACGCCATAAAATATTGCGACAAGCAATCAGTTCTTGATATTCATCTTCAGAGAAGAAGCCAAATTTAATGAGTTTTTTAAGGGATGAGGAGTTGTAATGATGTTTGAATACCCAGGCAATGTTTTGTAAGTCGCGGAGGCCTCCAGGGCCTTCTTTGATATTGGGTTCAAGATTATAGGCTGTGTCATGATATTTTGAGTACCGTTGCTCTTGTTCTGCCATTTTTGCAGCAAAAAATTTATCAGATGACCATGTTTCTATGGGATTGATTTGTTGCTGTAAGTCTGTGAATAAGAGCGGGTCACCACAAATCAATCGAGATTCAATTAGGCTGGTCATGATGGTTTGGTCATCATTGGCGGATTGAATGGATTCGGGGATGGTTCGAACAGACTGGCCGGGTTTTAAGCCAATATCCCATAAAAAATTAGAAAAAAAAGACAGGTGTTCCTGAAAATTGGAAGTGTCCGAGGTTTTTAGAAGGATAAGTATGTCTATATCGGAGTTTGGGAAAAGTTCTTTTCGCCCATATCCGCCCGTAGCAATTAAGCTGAGGTCTGTCGCGTGTTGCTTAAGAAAGTGAGTCCAGCAGAGGGATAAAACTTGATCAATAAAATCAGACTTCGCTTTTATTAAATGTCCAGCATTGACATCAGGGTTAAATTGTTCAATTTGTAAGTCGTAATGCTGTTTGATCAGTTGTTTTAATATTGTATGGCTATTGGGCTGGTTGAATACGTTTTCAATTGTTAAATTAGTTTCAATACTCATATCTCTTCCTGACGTAGTGTTAAAACTTCATAACCATCAGATGTAACAAGAATAGTGTGTTCCCACTGGGCAGAAAGTGTTCTGTCTTTGGTCACGGCTGTCCAGCCATCTTTAAGCACCTTCATATGACGCTTGCCAATATTAAGCATGGGTTCTATGGTAAAAATCATGCCTTCCTGCAGAACTTCACCTTCACCTGGGTTACCAAAATGCATAACGTGAGGGTCTTCGTGAAATTTTTTTCCTATTCCATGGCCACAAAACTCGCGAACAATTGAATAGCGGTTGGATTCAGCATGCTTTTGAATAACATGGCCAATATCACCTAAAGTGGTTCCAGGTTTTGTGATTTCAATACCTTTAAAAAGACATTCTTGAGTAATGGAGATTAAACGTTGAGCATGTGGGCTGACAGGGCCAACACCGAACATTTTGCTGGTGTCGCCATGGTATTCATCTTTAATAACAGTAATGTCAATATTAACAATATCGCCTTTTTTTAATTTTTTGTCACTGGGAATGCCATGGCAAATGGTTTGGTTAATGGATGTGCAAATGGACTTTGGAAAGCCACGATAATTAAGAGGAGCAGGAATTGCTTGTTGCTCATTAACGATATAGTCGTGGCATATTTGATCTAACTTATTAGTTGTAACGCCGGGAACGACAAAAGGTTGAATCATCTCTAAAACATCAGCAGCAAGCTTGCCGGCAACACGCATTTTGATAATTTCAGATTCGTTTTTAATAGTAATGCTCATAGGATGATTGTTGTGTTCGTCTTGTTGTTCTGTTTGCAGTATGAGGTTTTGGGTCTTCTAACCAGTGTCTAGTTGGAAGTAGGTGCTTGAGCTCTATAGGGTTTTACCTGTGGATTTATAGAAGCTAATTTTATGCCGGTATTAGCGGCTTGTTCTCGCCAAAAACTAATTTACTATGAATTTTTCATCCGTAACCGCGCGAAGTATAGTGTGGTGTATGAATGATATAATTTAAATTTTACCATAAGCTGACTAAAAGCTATTTATCTGACAAAGTTTAACAGAGTTAAGTTGTTGTAGGTAGTAAATCATGGTATAAAGGTAAGTTCATTTTGCACTTTGTGAAAGTGTGATTAATACTCACATTTATCGACACGTTTGGTAGGGTGCTGATTTTAAAATTTAGAATCAGTTATCAATCGGGATAGATGGAGGCGTAACCCATAGTTGATGATCAAAAAATTAAGAAAATCAACTGAATGTTAGGAGAAAATAATGGCAGCAGTGTCAATGCGTCAAATGTTAGAAGCGGGTGTTCATTTTGGACACCAAACTCGTTACTGGAATCCAAAAATGGCTTCATACCTTTTTGGTGCGCGTAACAAAATCTATATTATAGATTTAGAGCAAACACTTCCTCTTTTTAATGGCGCGATGAACTATCTCGGTCAAATGACAGCAAATAAAGGTAATATCTTATTTGTTGGTACTAAAAAAGCGGCGCGTAAAACCGTTGCCGAGGAAGCAAAACGTTGTGGCATGCCATACGTAAACCATCGCTGGTTGGGTGGTATGTTAACTAACTTTAAAACAATTAAAAAATCTATTAATCGTTTAAAAGAATTAGAAGCAATGAAAGCAGACGGAACTCTATATCAACGTTTCAGTAAAAAAGAAGCGTTAGGCATGGAACGTGAAATGGAAAAACTTGAGCGTAGTCTTGGTGGAATTAAGGATATGCGTGGAACACCTGATGCAATTTTTGTTTTAGATGTTGGTTACGAAAAGAATGCCGTTAAAGAAGCAAGAAAATTAGGAATCCCTGTTATCGGTATTGTTGATTCAAATAACTCACCTGAAGGAATCGATTATGTGATTCCTGGTAATGATGATTCAATTAGAGCCGTTAAATTGTATTGCCAAAGTGCTTCGGCTGCAGTTTTAGAAGCTAAATCTGCAGGCTTAGCAGCATCTGCAAAATCAGCTGATTTTGTTGAAGCAGTGGCAAGCGAAGAAAGTTAATTTTTTCGGTTTGTATAGAGTGTAGTCTTGGGGTGTAAGGTATTTACATACTCAGGCTTTAAACGCCTCCTTTAGTTAATATTGGGGGCGTTTTTTTAGTTAAGAATTTGAGGAATAAGAAATAATGAGTATTACTGCTGCAATGGTTAAGGAATTACGTGAAAGAACGGGTTCCGGTATGATGGAGTGCAAAAGAAACTTGAAAGAAGCGAATGGTGATATGGAATTGGCCATTGAAAACATGCGTAAATCAGGTCTTGCAAAAGCAGATAAAAAAGCGGGTCGTATTGCAGCTGAAGGCGCAATCGGTATTAAGGTAAGCGATGATGGCAAAACAGTAGCTATGGTCGAAATTAATAGTGAAACTGATTTTGTTGTTAAAAGTGAAGACTTTAAAGGATTTGTTGATAGCATTGCTAATGCTGTATTAGCAAGTGACGTATCAACAGTTGAGCAGCTATCTGAAACTGTATTGGCTAGTGGCGAGACAATTGAAGTAACCCGTAGAGCTTTAATTGCTAAAGTGGGTGAAAACATTTCATTGAGACGATTTGTTAAATATGCAAATGTTGATGGTGGCACGTCTGCATATTTACATGGTGGTAAAATTGCTGTCATTATCGAGATGGCTAAAAATGATGCTGAATTAGGTAAAGATATTGCAATGCATATTGCAGCTGTTAATCCTAGTTGTGTTTCAGAAGATCAAGTTTCTGAAGAAGTCATACAGAAAGAAAAAGACATTTTTACTGCACAAGCGTTAGAGAGTGGTAAAAAACCTGAGATTGTTGAGAAAATGATTACAGGAAGAATTAAAAAATTCTTGTCTGAAATTACTCTGGAAGGTCAGGCATTTATTAAAGATGATAAAATGTCGGTGGGTCAATTAACTAAATCTAAAGATAATGCTGTTGTTCGCTTTACTCGTTTTGAAGTAGGTGAAGGCATTGAAAAAGAAGAAGTCGACTTTGCTGAAGAAGTAAGGGCACAAGCAAGCGCTAGTGCTTAAGTCGTTTAACCCGGTTTAGGCCGGGTTTTTTATGCAATAAAAGAACTATACTCCACGCGGAGTATATGTAATATAGTGATTTTTGGTGAGATGAATTGCAGACTAGGCAGGTTTGCCATTGCTTCTAGATACCTAAAGACTGCTATAGTTTGAATTTAACTTGTTGGCTTTACTATTAAGAGGATATTTGATCATGGGAAAAATGATATGCAAACGAATTTTACTTAAGTTAAGTGGTGAAGCGTTGATGAGTGAGAAGGGTGGAAGCATTGATTCTGCCATTGTTCATCGTCTTGCAAGTGAAGTAAAAGAGTTATGCGATGCCGGCATAGAAGTTGGTTTAGTGATTGGTGGAGGCAACATCTTGCGTGGTGCTGAGAAAGCGGCTGAAGGATTAGACCGCGTTACCAGTGACCAAATGGGTATGTTGGCAACAGTCATTAATGCACTGGCTATGCAAGACTCGCTCGAACATTTGGGGCAGCAAGTCAGGGTCATGACGGCACTAAAAATAAACCAGGTTTGTGAAGACTATATTCGTCGTAAAGCAGTTCGTCATTTGGAGAAAGGGCGGGTTGTTATTTTTGCGGCAGGTACTGGGAATCCTTTCTTTACCACCGATTCAGCGGCTAGTCTTAGAGCGATTGAGATTAATGCAGAGTTAATGATTAAGGCAACTAAAGTTAAAGGTGTGTATTCGGCGGATCCTGAGAAAGTTAAAGATGCTCAATTCTACTCAAGGCTAACGTATGATGAAGCATTGGACCAACGTTTAAATGTAATGGATACAACGGCGTTAGTTTTATGTAGAGATAATGATCTTCCTATGCGAGTTATGAATATTTTTGAAGCAGGCTCGGTCATGCGTCTTATGCAAGGTGAAGATATTGGCTCCCTTATTGAAAAAGATTAGGAATTAAAAATGATTAGTGATATACAGCAAGATGCTTCAGTGAGAATGGGTAAAAGTGTTGAAGCGTTACAAAAAGCATTTACAAAAATAAGAACGGGTAGGGCTCACCCGAGTTTATTAGATCAGATAGTCGTTTCATATTATGGTTCTGATACGCCTTTGTCCCAAGTTGCTCAGGTTTCCGTTGAAGATGCACGGACATTAAAAGTGACTCCTTGGGAAAAGGATATGGTTAAAGCCATAGAAAAAGCCATTATGACATCAGATTTAGGGTTGAACCCTACAACACAAGGTGTTGCAATTCGAATTCCTTTGCCGCCTTTAACAGAAGAACGTCGTCGAGACTTGGTTAAGGTTGTCAAAAATGAAGCTGAGCATGGCAGAGTGGCTATTAGAAACATTCGTCGTGATGCTAATTCAGAAATCAAAGAAGCTTTAAAAGAAAAAATGATTTCTGAGGATGATGCACATTCTGGTGAAGAAAAAGTACAACAAATTACCGATAAATTTATTAAAGAAGTAGAAAAGCATCTTGAGGTTAAAGAGGCTGATTTACTTTCAATGTAGCTTGTTAGTTCTAAAAACTTATCAATAACACAGTCAAAAATGGACAATGGAAACCCTAAACATATAGCTATTATTATGGATGGTAATGGTCGCTGGGCAACAAACAAAATGTTGCCCAGGGTTATGGGGCATAGGGCTGGGGTCAAAACAGTTAGAAAAGTTGTTGAATACTGTATTAAAGCTGAAATAGAAGTGTTGTCCCTTTTTGCTTTTAGTAGCGAAAACTGGCGTAGACCTAAAAAAGAAGTCAATTTATTGATGGAATTATTTATGGGAACGCTACAAAGTGAAGTTAATAAATTGGATGAAAACAATGTCAGGCTTCGTGTTATTGGTGATAAGTCTGAGTTTTCTGAAAAATTACAAAGTAAAATCGCTGATTCAGAACTGAAAACTTGCAAAAATACTGGGTTAAACCTTGTTATTGCTGCTAACTATGGCGGTCGCTGGGATGTTGTTCAAGCGTGTAAGAAGATAGCTGAAAAAGTAGTTGATGGAGAATTAAGGTCTGATGATATTTCGGAGCAACTAATTAACCAGCACCTAACAACATTTGGATTACCTGAACCTGATTTATTTATAAGATCGGGTGGTGAAGAGCGTATTAGTAATTTTCTGATATGGCAACTAGCCTATACGGAGTTTTATTTTACCGATACCTTATGGCCAGATTTTAACTCTGATTTATTGGATTTAGCAGTCGACAGCTTTAAAAGGCGGCAGAGACGCTTTGGCAAGACGGGTGAACAGGTGCTTAATGAAAACTAATACGCTAGCAATTTACTGTTCGATTCCTCGTGCTATAAGTTAGGAAGTGAGACTGAAAGCTTCTTTTCTATCATGGATTTCAAGAAAATAATAACAATAAAATAGTAACACGCTAGAAAACAAATCCCCTATCAATAATAATTAATACCAAATTTTATGCTATTACCTCGTATATTAACGGCCTTAGTATTGGCTACAGTGGCTATTTCAGCCATCTTTCTATTACCCATTTTATATTTCTACTTGTTTATAGCGGTTATTGTATTAATTGCTGCTTGGGAGTGGTGTTCGTTATCAGAAATTGATTCACCTATTGGTAAGCTAATTTTTTTATTGCTGTTGATTTTTCCAATGTTGGGTGTCACTTTTTGGACTCAAATATTGGAATTGGTCTCTGTGCTCATGGAATGGCCAGAAGTCAAAGAATATTCGGGTGCTTTGGAATGGCTGGTTATAGGCCCTGTGATTTTCTGGGTGATGATGATGCTATTGATCAGAAAAGTTCCGGAAGAGTTGTTGGCTCTTAAGCTAAAAAAACGCTACAAAGTTTTTATCGGTTGGTTTGTTTTGTTATCAGCTTGGATGTTTCTAACTAAACTTAGAGCATACTACGGTTCAGAAGCGGTTTTGTATTTTCTGGTACTTATTTGGGTTGCAGACATAGCGGCATATTTTTCAGGTAAAAAGTTTGGAAAAGATAAATTGGCACCTGTTATTAGCCCAGGAAAAACAATCCAAGGCATGTATGGTGCAATACTTTCAGCGATGATATGTGCGGTGATATTAGCATTGTATTATGGCTATCCATTTATGATTGCAACAGATTTTGGCATGTTATCTATTTTAACTGTACTGGTCTCAATTTATGGTGATTTGTTCTTTAGCCTTGTTAAGCGCCAGAATAATGTTAAAGATAGCGGTTCTATTTTACCTGGTCATGGCGGTGTTTTAGATCGTATTGATAGTGTTATTGCAGCCGCACCATTTTATTATGCCGGTGTTATCTTAATTGGGCGGAGTGTGTTCTCATGATTGGTCTTTGTATTCTTGGAGCAACCGGTTCGATTGGTGTCAGTACCTTAGATGTGGCAAAACGCCATGCAGATAAATATAAAGTTGTTGCTTTAACTGCAAATACTAATGTTGATGTGTTGTATGAACAATGTTTAGAGCATCGTCCTGAAGTTGCCGTTGTTGTAAATGAGGGCAGTGCGGATACCTTTAAAGAAAAAATTGCAGATACGCCTATTGCAGATATTAAAGTATTGTCCGGTGCCAAAGCCTTGGAGCAGGTATCAACCTTAGATAATGTTGATTCTGTGATGGCAGCCATTGTTGGAGCAGCAGGTTTGTTGCCCAGTCTTGCAGCAGCTAAAAAAGGAAAAACCGTATTATTAGCTAACAAAGAAGCGTTAGTGATGTCCGGCGATATTTTTATGCAAGCCGTTCGTGAATCGGGTGCTAAGTTATTACCGATTGATAGTGAGCATAATGCTATTTTTCAATGCATGCCTGCGGGTTATGTTGCGGGAGATGACGCGAAGCAAGCCAGAAGAATTTTATTAACAGCATCAGGTGGTCCTTTCAGGGAAACCCCTGTTGAAGAATTGCATGATGTCACAGTTGCACAAGCGGTTGCCCATCCTAAATGGGAGATGGGGCGTAAAATATCTGTCGATTCAGCGACTATGATGAATAAAGGCTTGGAATTAATTGAAGCCTGCCTTTTGTTTAATATGTCGCCTGATGATATTCAAGTAGTGATTCATAAACAAAGCATTATCCATTCAATGGTTGATTATGTTGATGGCTCTGTTTTAGCACAAATGGGTAATCCAGATATGAGGATTCCTATTGCACATGCTATGGCGTGGCCTGAAAGATTTGATTCAGGTGTGGAACCTCTTAATATCTTTGATGTCAGACAAATGGATTTTGAAGAGCCTAGCCTGGAAAGGTTCCCTTGTCTCAGATTGGCTTATGAAGCAATTAAGGCTGGCGGTATTATGCCTACAGTGCTTAATGCAGCCAATGAAGTTGCAGTCGATGAGTTTTTAAATGAACGGGTAAAGTTTACCGATATTCCACTTATTATTGAGCAATGTATGTCAAAATTTTCGGCTGATCCAGCAGACACATTAGAAATTGTTCTGCAAGCAGATAAACAAGCCAGAGCACAGGCATACGCAATAGTTAAGGATATAAGCTAGTAATGGAAACCCTATATACGATTTTTCATTTTATTATTGCAATAGGGTTATTAGTCTCCATTCATGAATTTGGTCATTTTTGGGTGGCTAGAAAAACAGGTGTCAAGGTCATCCGATTCTCGGTTGGATTTGGCAAGGCTATTTTTTCATATCAAAAAACAGCTGATTCAACTGAGTATGTATTGTCAGCGATTCCTTTAGGCGGCTACGTCAAAATGGTTGATGAAAGAGAAGATGAGGTTAAAAAGGAGGATTTACCTTTTGCCTTTAATCGGCAACCTTTATGGGCTAGATCTGCAATCGTAGTTGCAGGGCCACTTTTTAATTTATTACTCGCCATTGTTTTATTCTGGGCTGTTTTTATTATTGGCGAAACAGGGATGCGACCCATAGTCGGAGAAATTAGCTCAAGTACATTAGCGGCTGATGCAGGGTTTGTTGAAGGAGAGGAGATTCTCTTAGTCAATAATAAAAATGCACCTACCTGGGCTGAGGCTATGACTTTGATCTTCTCAGCGGTTATGCAGGGTGAACAAGATGTTTCTGTATTGACTAAAAATAGTGATGAGATAGAGCAACTTCATCTATTGCAGTTTACGAAACAAGATACAGAAGATCCAGAAAAACTATTTGAAAAATTAGGACTAAAGCCCTGGTCACCTGAGTTAGAGGCAATTATTGGTAAGGTTATTGATAATTCACCTGCATCATTAGCTGGTTTAAAAACAGGTGATTTAGTTATTAGTGCGAATGGAGAGATAGTAAAAGACTGGATGCAGTGGGTCGAGTTTGTTAGAGATCGCCCTGAGCTATCAATTGCATTAATGGTTGAAAGAGAAGGAGTGCATGTTCCTTTAACCATTGTTCCAGAAAGAATAGAAACAGAACAAAAAGATTTTGGACGAATTGGTGCGGCTGTTCATATTCCTGAAGAGTTAATCAATTCATTAAGGGTTGAATATTCATTACCACCTATTGAGGCATTGTCTGCTGCGTGTAAGAAAACCTGGTTTTATTCTGTTAGTACACTAAAAATGATGTCAAAAATGATAATAGGTGAGGCATCTTCTAAAAACTTAAGTGGTCCGATCAGTATTGCACAATACGCAGGAGAATCGGCGGAGAGGGGGTTGGTTCCTTTTTTAAAGTTTTTAGCAATGGTCAGTGTCAGCTTAGGGGTGCTTAATCTATTACCTATTCCTGTATTAGACGGGGGGCATTTAATGTTCTTTTTCATTGAAGCGGTTAAAGGCAGTCCTGTTCATGAGAAAATTCAAATTGGCTTTCAACAGGTAGGGATCTTAATGTTAATGTCATTAATGGTATTTTCTGTCTTTTTAGATATTGAACGAATATTTCAATAAATTTAATTATAATCTGAACAAAATTCACTTTATAGGGTCGATGTAACGCTTGATATGGACAGGTGTCTGGCTTTATTGAGCAAAGCACAATGCATTTTGGTTACCTTTCTTGATGTTGAGGCACAAGCTTCAGGGAATTGGAAATGAATAATCATCTATTATTGGGCAGAATTATTGTTTGGCTTGCAGTGTAGCTCTGCATTCCAAAGCTCTTGGTAACTGTTTACAACAGACTTCATTCTTAATTACACACTTAACCAATGAAATTAACATTAAAAAATATCGTCATAAGTTTTCTAGCTATTGGAGCAATGGGTGTTGCACCTGCTCAAGCAGATGAGCAAGCAATTAGACAAAGCATAGAGAAATCAATGCCGTCGTTAAAAATTGATTCAATAAAGCCGTCAGAAGCTAAAGGTTTATATGAGGTGGTTTCTGGAGCCAACATTTTATATGTTTCAGAAAATGGTCAATATCTAGTTCAAGGACATTTGATCGATATAGTGGCTAGAAAGGATTTAACAGAAGCTAAATTAGCGAGCACTAGAAAACAGGCAATAGATAGTTTAGGAACCGATCAAATGATTGTGTTTAAGCCAGAAAGTAGTCAATACACGGTGTCAGTATTTACAGATATTGATTGTGGCTATTGTCGTAAATTACATTCAGAAATGGATCAATATATGGCTGAAGGAATCACGGTTCAATACTTGTTTTATCCAAGAGCAGGAAAAGGTTCGGAATCTTATAATAAGGCTGTTTCAGTATGGTGTGCAGACGACCGTAATGCGGCATTAACATCTGCAAAAAATGGAAAAACACCTGAAGTAAAAACATGTGATAACCCAGTGGATGAGCACATGCAATTAGGTGTTGACTTTGAAGCACGAGGCACACCTATGATCGTGACGGCAAAAGGGAATATATTCCCTGGCTATGTTCCTGCTAAAAAATTAGTACAAGCATTGGCTGCTGAATAGACTCAAGCAAAAAACTATGGAGAGTCCTGAGCCACAAAAAATATCATTAGAAGCTAAAAATTTATCCTGTGTTAGAGATGACCGGGTGTTATTTGAAGGTTTGAACTTTAAACTAGAGAATAAGCAGGTTTTACTTTTAGAAGGTAAAAATGGATGTGGAAAAACTTCTTTATTACGCATTATTTGTGGCTTTAGAGAGCAGGATGCAGGCGAGTTTTTGTGGTGTAATCAACAAATAGCTGACAGTAATTTTTATGCTGAAATGGCTTATGTCGGTCATCTGGATGGCATTAAAAAAGAGTTAACGGTTATTGAAAATCTAAAAATGTCATTAGCACTTAGTGAAGCCGGTAAGTACTCAATTGATAACGCATTAAGTAAGGTTCAACTATCAGGGTACGATGATACCTTGGTTCAATCACTCTCAGCAGGTCAAAAAAGGCGTTTATCTCTAGCCAGGTTATTGATTACTAAAAAATCTTTATGGGTACTTGATGAACCCTTTACCTCTATTGATAAACAGGGAATTACATTAATTGAATCATTAATGCATGAACATGTTGCGGACGGCGGTATGATTATTTTAACTTCTCACCATGATTTGGTTTTGCATGAGGCCAATGTTCAAGCGATAAACTTATCTGAATGTCACTAACTACTGCTTTTTTTGCCGTTGTCAGGCGAGATCTTATTTTAGCCTTCCGCCGTCGGGCTGAAGTAGCAAATCCCGTATTCTTTTTTATTCTAATTGTCACTTTATTTCCTTTAGGCGTGGGGGCACATCCACAGCTTTTGCAAGCAATGGCACCAGGAGTGATTTGGGTTTCTGCATTATTGGCTGTTATGTTGTCACTAGACAGTCTGTTTCGATCCGATTTCGATGATGGTTCTTTGGAACAGATGTTATTAAGTTCACATCCGTTAACGGTTCTGGTGTTTGCAAAAATTGTTGCTCATTGGTTAGTAACTGGTTTACCTTTATTGCTCGTTGCTCCTTTGTTAGCAATTTTTTTAGGCTTACCTGAGCAGGCGTTGGGAACTTTATTGATAACATTAGTCTTAGCTACGCCTGTTTTAAGTTTAATTGGTTCAATTGGTGTTTCTTTAACCGTTGGACTTAGGAGGGGGGGGATGATTTTATCGCTATTGGTTTTGCCACTTTATGTCCCCGTATTAATCTTTGCTAGTAATGCAGTTGAAATGGCAGGTAATGGACTTGCTGTTGATGCTCAAATTAATATTTTAATTGCTATTTTTTTTATGTCAGTTGTATTAGCTCCTTTACCTGCAGCTGCTGCACTAAAAATGAGTATTAGTTAGGGAGATGGAAATGAAAAATCCTGCCCAATAATGGACGATTATTCATTTCCAGCTCCCTTAGGCTACATTCTTTCATAAACTTTTCGAACTAAGCTGTCGCTTATTCAATTACCTGATTTTAACTATGTCTTTTATTCCAGCTCCGATCGTTCGTTTTTATCATCGCATGGCATCACCTCCTCATTTTTACAGTTTCACTGAAAAACTAATGCCTTGGTTGATTGTAATCTTTGTTCTTTTATTAATCCCTGGTTTATACATGGGGCTGTATTTAGCTCCTACTGATTACCAGCAAGGGGATAGCTACAGAATTATTTATATCCATGTGCCGGCTGCCTGGATGTCATTATTTATTTATGTAATTATGGCTGTTTGTGGCGCTATTTCACTTATTTGGCGAATGAAAATAGCGGATGTAGTCCTGATTAGCAGTGCACCGATTGGCGCCAGCTTTACCTTTATTGCACTAGTGACTGGTTCGTTATGGGGAAAACCTATGTGGGGAACTTGGTGGGTATGGGATGCGCGATTAACTTCAGAATTGATTTTATTATTTCTCTATCTCGGTGTGATTAGTTTATATGGTGCGATTGAGGATAAGCGTACAGCATCCCGAGCGGTTGCTATTTTGGCATTGGTCGGTGTTGTAAATATCCCAATCATTCATTATTCAGTGCAATGGTGGAATACCCTGCATCAAGGACCTACTGTTGCCAAAGCAGGGAAACCTTCAATTCATTTAGATATGTTAATCCCATTATTACTGATGGCGACAGCATTTAAGTTTTACTATGCCATTGCGATGTTACAAGTGGCTAAAGTCGAATTGTTAATGAGAGAACAGAACAGCCAGTGGGTTAAAAATAAAGTGGTAGATGTTATGGGGAAAGTGAATGAATAGTTTTGCTGAATTTTTAGCCATGGGTGGCTATGGTTTTTATGTCTGGACTGCCTACGCTATTGCCTTTGTTGTGCTGTTACTTAATATAGTATTGCCGGCCATACAAAGAAGGCAATTGTTACGTCAATTAGCACTTAAACAAAAGCGAATAAAACAATGACCCCAGTAAGAAAACAAAGATTGATACTTATTTTATTAATGGTTGCTGGTGTCGCTACAGCGGTGACCTTCGCCTTAAAATCATTTAATGAAAATTTAATGTATTTCTTTTCCACTACCGAAGTTGCGGAAGGGAAAGCACCTGCCGCGGCAAAGTTTCGATTGGGTGGCATGGTGGTTGATGGCAGTATTGCTCGGCCTGATAATGGCATGATGGTTCGATTTACATTGACTGACTATAGTAAACAGGTGACTGTTGAATATACAGGTATTTTGCCGGATTTATTTAGAGAAGGTCAGGGAATTGTTGCTAATGGCCGCTTAAATGAAAAGGGTGTGTTTGTTGCTGAGGAAGTGCTGGCAAAACATGATGAAAACTATATGCCGCCTGAAGTTGCGGATAGTTTAAAGAAAACGGAAGAACAGCAATGATTGCCGAAATAGGTCATTTTTGTTTAATTATTGCTTGCTTCATAGCCGTAATACAAGGGATTTTACCTATTATGGGTGCTCATTATAGAGTGGCTGGATGGGTAGCTGTTGCTAGGCCTTCGGCATATGCACAATTACTGTTTATGTTGCTGTCATATGCTTGTCTAACCTATGCCTTTCTTGTACATGATTTTTCAGTGGCTTATGTCGCTCATAATTCAAATACGGCATTACCAACACTATATTTGGTTTCAGGGGTTTGGGGAGCGCATGAAGGGTCTTTATTATTATGGGCCTTAACTTTATCTATCTGGACAGGTTTAGTTGCTTTTTTCAGTAAAAGCATTCCTGAAACTACGGTTGCTCGTGTTTTAGGTGTTTTAGGCTTAGTGAGTATCGGTTTTATTTTATTTTTATTGTTAACCTCCAATCCATTTGAACGCTTATTTCCTGCGCCTATGGAAGGTAGAGATTTAAATCCACTATTACAAGATCCTGGTTTAGCGATTCATCCACCTATGTTGTATATGGGCTATGTAGGATTTTCAGTAGCTTTTGCTTTTTCAATTGCTGCTTTATTAGAAGGACGGCTTGATTCAGCATGGGCTCGTTGGTCTAGGCCATGGACTAATTTAGCCTGGATGTTTTTAACTCTGGGTATAGCTTTAGGTAGTTGGTGGGCTTATTACGAATTAGGCTGGGGTGGCTGGTGGTTTTGGGACCCAGTTGAAAATGCATCTTTTATGCCTTGGTTGGTGGGGACTGCTTTAATTCACTCCTTAGCGGCTACTGAAAAACGAGGAGTTTTTAAAACCTGGACGGTACTGTTAGCTATTTTTGCTTTTTCATTAAGTTTATTGGGTACATTCCTAGTACGATCAGGTGTATTAACCTCTGTTCATGCCTTTGCCAGTGATCCATCACGTGGCTTATTTATTTTGATATTTTTAGCGGTAGTCGTGGGCGGTTCATTATTGCTTTATGCGATAAGAGCACCAAAGGTTAAAAGCAGTGTCAGTTTTGAAATGGTCTCTAAAGAATCTGCTCTGCTATTTAATAATGTCTTATTAGTAGTAACCGCTGCAAGTATTTTGTTGGGCACGTTATATCCTTTAGTTATTGATGCCTTGGGTATGGGTAAGATTTCAGTGGGTCCCCCTTATTTTAATGCAGTGTTTATTCCCCTAATGGCACCCTTGGCATTAGCGGTTGGGATAGGTATGTTAATTCGCTGGAAGCGTGATGATATTAAATCCATAGGCTGGCGATTAAAAGGACTTGTTATTTTCTGTTTAACCGTGGGTTTTTTAATTCCACTGCTGATGCCATTTTATTCGTGGAGTGCTGGTTTGGGCGTGACGCTGGCATTATGGACAACTGCTACAGTAGGATTGTCATTTAAAGACCGTTGGGGTGAACATACTTTTAATTGGCAGAGAATTAGATCTATTCCGGCTGGCTTCTATGGGATGACAGTTGCGCACTTAGGTATTGCTGTTTTTGTGATTGGTATTACCTTTACCTCAATTTACAGTATAGAAAAAGATGTGCGCATGCAACCCGGTGACAAGCTGGATATGTCGGGGTATGTTTTTGAGTTTCATGGTGTTTCAGTGACGGAAGGACCAAATTATTTAGCTAAGCAGGGGCATTTGACGGTTACTTACCAAGGTGAACAAGTGGCTAAATTGGAACCTCAAAAAAGAGAGTACCGAGTACAAAAAATGCCGATGACTGAAGCAGCAATTGATGCAGGTATTTTCAGAGACTTATTTGTTGCCATTGGCGAACCTTTAGATAATAAAGGTGCGTGGAGCCTAAGAATTTATTACAAATCATTTATACGTTGGATATGGATGGGGGCAGTATTTATGGGCATAGGTGGTTTAATTGCTGCCAGTGATAAACGCTATCGTAAAGCGGGTAAAGGTGAGTTGAATGCTTAAGTATATTCTTCCATTACTGCTTTTTATAGTTATGGCAATTTTTTTGGCTATGGGCTTAAGCTTAAACCCAAGAGATATTCCATCCCCATTAATTAATAAAGCAGCACCTGATTTTAGTTTGCCAATATTAGCAGAACCAGAAAAAACACTATCTAAAAATGAATTGTTAGGCAAGGTCTGGTTGTTAAATGTTTGGGCATCATGGTGTGGGTCTTGCCGGCAAGAGCATCCTATATTCAATCAGTTGGCGAAAAAAAACTTGGTGACGATTATAGGTTTAAATTATAAGGATGAAGCACCTAATGCCAAGCAGTGGTTATCGCAGCTTGGAAATCCTTACAATGTAAGTATTATGGACCAAGAGGGGCGCACGGGAATGGACTATGGTGTTTATGGTGTGCCTGAAACGTTCGTGATTGATAAAAAGGGTGTGATTCGTTATAAGCATACCGGCCCTGTTTCAGTAAGCGATATGCAAACCCTATTGATTCCTCTTATTAGTCAACTAAAGGCAGAAATTTAATGCTTGTATTTCGAACGCTGGTTTTATTGATATTGTCATTTAATTGCTTTGCGGCCGTGGAATATAGAAAGTTTTCTGATCCACAACAAGAACAAAGCTATAAAACTTTAATCGCAGAAATTCGTTGTTTGGTCTGTCAAAATCAGACCATTGCCGATTCTAATGCGGATTTAGCAAAAGACTTGCGTAGACAGGTTTACGAGATGTTACAAGAAGGTAAATCACAAGTGGAAATTGCTGATTTTATGACAGATCGTTATGGTGACTTTGTTTTATATAACCCACCCTTTAAGGCTAAAACGGGGCTGTTATGGCTTGGGCCGGTTGTTTTTTTATTGATTGGATTGCTGACGTTGATTTTATACAGCAGAAAAAAAAGGCGGGATAATGGGCTTGATTCAAATGTTGTTGATAAAGAAAAGCAAGTGAAAGTAAAGGCTTTGTTAGAAGAAGGAGAACAGCTGTGAACCTTGTTTATTGGCTGGTTGTTGTGGCTTTATTAGTGCTTGCTTTTCTAATGATTATTCCCCCTTTATGGCGTAAGTCAGAGATCAAAGATGCAGACTCAGATAAGCGCAATGTCGATATTGCCAAAGAAAGAGCAAAAGAGTTAAAGCTGCAATTTAGCAATGGAGGGTTAACGCAAAGCCAGTTTGATGAACAATATGCTGAGCTGGAACTTAGCTTAAGTGATGATCTTGATATTCCAATGGATTCTCAGAATACTTTGACTCAAGGCCGCTGGGTTATACCTGTCATTTTAATCTTTGTACCTGTATTTTCTGTATTAACCTATTTAATACTGGGTGAACCTAATGCCTTAGCCAGAGCACAGATGCAACAAACACAACAGGCAAAAAATGCACCTGTAGATGTCAATGCAATGGTGGCTAAATTGGAAAAACGGATGCAGCAAGAGCCTGATAATGCTGAAGGCTGGCTAATGTTGGGGCGATCTTATAAATATTTAAAACAATATCAGTCAGCGGTTAATGCTTTGGAAAAAGCGTATGCTTTAGTCGGTGATAAACCAGAGGTGTTGTTGCAATATGCTGATGCTATCGCTATGGCAAATGGCGGTAGTTTAGAAGGTAAAGCAGCAACATTGATTTATAAAGCACTGGAAATATCACCTAATGATGTGACAGGCTTATGGCTAGCGGGTATGGCTAAGGCTGAAATGTCAGAATTTGAACAAAGCCTGACATACTGGCGAAAACTTGAAAGGCTATTAGCTCCCAATTCAGATTCCTTACGCGAATTAAAAGGTTTGATGGCTCAAGTCCAAGCAAGGATAGGTGGCGTTACTGTTGAGCAACCGGCTGCTACTAATGCACCAGTAAGTATTGAGGTTAAAGTAGAGTTGCCAGAGTCCATTAGAGCTAAAGTGTCGCCACAAGATACTGTGTTTATTTATGCTAAAGCATTAACTGGCCCGCCAATGCCATTAGCGATAGTGCGTAAACAGGTCTCTGACTTACCTTTAACAGTGAGATTGGATGACAAGATGGCGATGATGCCAACAATGAAATTATCTAATTTTAAACAACTTAAAGTGATGGCTAGAATCTCAAAGTCAGGTGCAGCGATGCGGCAGAAGGGTGACTTTGTCGGCTTTGTTGAGTTAACAGAGGTGTCTGCAAGCATGTCAGTACACATTGTTATTAATAAAGAGATTTAGTTTTTATTGAAGATGGCTGAGTTAATATACTTCGCGCGGTCACGGATGCGGAATTTATAAGCTGCTGATTTTTGTTGACAGCAAGACGCTGAAATAGGCGCATAGCAAGCTACGCAAGTATTTTAGCAACGCAGCTGTCGGCAAAAATTCAGCGCTTAGAAATCCGCAGTTGTGACCGCGCGAAGTATAACTCAGCCATGAAAGACAAGCGCTTAAGTTGGAAGGTACTGGAACATCATGTTGGCACATGTTCCTGACATATTTTTTCACTATCACTTTTACTCAGTTGTTCTTGAGTGAGTTCACAATAGAAACCGCTTGATATTTTAGCGAAGTTTTTACAGGTCCTACAAATACCGAATGACTGCGAATTGTTAGCTTTTTGTATCGCGGTCAGGGCTTCAATAAATATTTTCTCGCTACCTGCTAGTAATGCGTTCTTTTCTAAAATTTTAGCTGCTTTTTCAAATAACTCGCTAGGCTTTGCTTTGTGATAGATGTTTAAGCCTTTCTTTAGTAATTGTATGTGCAAGACGCGTTTATCCATTTGGTCTTGTCTTTTTTCAATCAGTTCTCTTTTTTCTAATAGAATTAATGTTTGAGAAACGGTACCTCGTGTCATACCCAGGTAATTTGTAATAGCCGCAGGTGTATCACTGTATTTATTACATAATGATAAATATTCAAGCACTTGAAAGTGAACCAGTTGCAATTTAAGCTCAGTGCATCGTTTTCGCTCTTCAGAGCGAATAAGTGCCGCCATGTATTCAATTAAATCGAAAACTGTTGGGTTTTTCATGAGTTCAATTTTTTGTAGTTGCCCTGATTTAAATGACGGTGATTGTGAAGCCTTGTGTAATGCGTTAAGTGTATTAATAAAAATATCTGTTTGGACAGGACCATCGTGCTCTTTTTTGAGCAGTAAAGTGGCTTTATTAAACAACTCCGTTCTTCTGGCCTTTTTTAAAAGAGCGATGCCAGAAGGAAGTAGCTTAACGTGAATAACACGTTTATCATTTTCATCCTGATTTTTTTCTAAATAGCCTTTTTTTTCTAACACAATTAAGGATTGTGAAACCGTGCCTCGTGTCATACCAAAATATGATGCGGTAGCCGCAGGCGTATCTGTGTACTTGGTGGAGTGGGATAAATAGTTTAAAACTTCAAAATGCATTAATTGCAGCCTAAGCTCAGTACACTTTTTTCGTTCTTCAGAGCGAATCAATGCAGCCATGCATTCAACAATTTCAAAAATATCAATTTTTTGCATAATATCTGGTGTTTGACAAGGTTTTAAATATAATTAGCAAATTGTTTATTGGTACAGTGGTAAAAGGGTTGTTTATAAGTTGTATGTTGACAAGGAGATGTATAACTTATAAGGTAATAGCGAGTCGAAATGGTATAGAGGTTGATCATACCTTTCTGCCATTGAAATTCAAGGAAAATTCTCCAATGAGGTATTTTAACATGGATGGGAAAATCTAACTTTAAGAACGTTAGTTTACAGTCGGTGGTTCGCCACCGACTTTTTTTTGGTAAACTTCGTGGCAATACCTCACTTTTTTGATAGCTATGCGAAAGCATCAAAAGGAAAATTATGTATTTTGATAGTGATCTTGATGATAAGGTTATAACCTGAAATGTTCAACTCGAGGAAAACAGGAAAAAAAATGAAAAAAACAAGTCCATTAAATAAACCCTTTTTACTGGGTGCTGTTGCTTTACTCTTTTCGGCGAGTGGTGTTCAAGCAAGTTCAGATAATATGCATAAACTGTATCAAGATAACTGTGCCAGTTGTCATGGCTCAGATCATGGTGGTTATTTAGCGCCTGCATTAAACTCAGAGACATTAAAAGGACGTAGTCCTACCGCACTACGTTCTTTAATAATGACAGGTAGTTTTGAAACATTGATGCCTCCATTCTATGGACGATTGAGTGATGGGGAAATTCGCTCCATGGTGAAACATTTACAATCAACACCAAAGCTTAAGAACCCACCTTGGACAATTAAAGATATGAAAGCGTCTTTAAAAGTCTATGTTAAGGATGAAAGCAAATTACCATCAAAACCAACGTATCAAATAGATAGTATGGATGATTTGATTGGTGTTGCTGCACGAGGAAAATATGGTCGTGGCACTGGGTCAAAGGCTGTGTTTATTAATAGCAAAACACATAAAATAGTCGGTGAGATAGAAACAGGTACCGCTGCTCACATTATTGACTTTGATCCAGCAAATGAACGTTGGGCTTATGTCAAAACAGATACCGCAGAAATATTTAAAGTCGATTTATATTCCATGAAAGCGGTGCGTAGTATAAAAACGGGTTACAACGGACCAGGCATGGGCGTTTCTCGTGATGGAAAATACGTTATGGCAGGCTCATTTGTGCCCCATAATGCAGTGATTTTGAACTCTGATTTAGAACCTCTGAAAGTTTTAGAACTTGAAGGTATAGATCCTGATGGAAAAATGGTCAGTTCTGATTCGGGTATGATTATCGGAACACCTTATGCAGATGTTTTTGCTATTGCATTAGAAAATGCAGGACAGGTTTGGGTGGTGGACTTAAAAGAAGGCTTTCCTATCACCAAAATTAAAAATGTAGGCCGACATTTACATGATGCTTTTTTAACGCATAAAGGTCAGAAATTAATGGTTGCCTCATACGATGACAGCATTGTAGCGGCGATTGATTTAAAAGAACGAAAAATAATCAAGAAGCTTAAAGCTGGATGTGTCCCTCATGTCGGTGGCGGTGCTGCGGTTAAAGTGAATGGTCGTACTTTGGGTTTTGGAACCAATTTTGGAACCTGTGATAACAATACGGTCGTCAGTGTTTGGGATCTGGACAAAATGGAACTGGTTAAACAAGTGCCTGTTTCTGGAGGAACCGAATCACCTGCTGCACATGCCAATGCTCCTTATGTTGCCGTAGATATTATTACTAAAGACCGACGCGCTCGCACCATTCAATTAATTGATAAAAAATCACTAAAAGTGGTTAAAACCTTGGATGTCGGTGGCCATGCTTATTTCCCTGAATACAGTGCAGACGGTAAGTATTTGTATGTCAGTGCAGGGTATGCGGGTGATGAAGTGGTTGTTTTTGATTCAAAAACACTCAAAAAGCAAGCATCAATACAAATGGAAAGCCCAGCAGGTATCTTTTCTCGAGGTCGAGTTAAATATATGACGCGTGGTTTATCACCTGATGAAATGGAGTAAAAACATGAAGGGTTTACTTTTTTCAACAGTGATTGTGCTTGGGATGACGTTTTCATCTTTTTCTCAGGCAGCCAGCCTTTATGCTGGAAAATCCAAAGCAGCGGCGGTATGTGCTCAATGTCACGGTGTTAGATCAACAAGTGCAGAGGCTCCCTTTCCTCCATTAGCTGGAAGGGATGAGGAATACCTGGAAATGGCACTCAAGCAATATCGTGATAAAACCCGCGTTTCAGATATTATGAATAATATTGCTGGGTCATTGACCGATAGAGATATTAATAATATTGCGGACTATTACAGTAAACAAAAACCATAACGCTTATGAAGGGGTTAATAATTACACTGGTTTTTTCTGCCAGTGTAATGGCTAAAGAACCAACTGAACAAAGACAACAAGAGTTACAGAACATGCTTTTGCATGACTGTGGCTCATGTCATGGCTTGACCCTTAAAGGCGGACTAGGACCTTCATTATTAGCTGAAGCCCTCATCAATAAAACGGATGATTTTTTAGTACAGACCATAAGGGAAGGGCGTAAAGGTACGGCTATGCCACCTTGGAAACCTTTTATGAGCAAACAGGAAACGCTTTGGCTGGTACAAAAAATTCTTAAACACCACCAATAGTCCATCAACATTATAATGCTTAGTATTTAATAGCCCTCCCTTGATGGAGAGGGCTTTTTAAATGACTACACGTCAATATGCATTAATGGTGTACTCACTTTTAGGCAACTCATTTCTTTTCTTCAAAATATGATCAAACGACGATTATCACTATTTTTATGCCTGTGTTTTGTTAACGCTGCTTATGCAGAATACCGTGCAACAGGTGATTTAGGATTAGTCATTGAACGTGCAAAAGGTAGTGCGCTCATTATTAACACCAGTCATCAAACGACTCTTGCGCGAATAAATGCATTAGGTGATTTATCCCATGCATCTGTAGTCTTTTCTCGTGATCAACGCTATGCCTTTATTTTTGGCAGAGACGGCGGGCTTAGTAAAGTTGACTTATTGCAAGACAAAATAGATAAACGAATTATCCAGGCAGGCAATAGTATTGGTGGTGCTATTTCACAAGATGGTCGCTTAATTGCTGTTTCAAATTATACGCCGGGTGGCATTAAAATATTTTCAACTGAGACGCTAGAATTAGTGGCAGAAATTCCTGCTCTATATGGTGAGAATAAACTGTCTAAAGTAGTGGGTTTGGTTGATGCACCGAACCAGCACTTTGTGTTTAGTTTATTTGATGCGGGGGAAATATGGATGGTCGATGTAAATACCCCTAAAAGTCCCATCATTAAAAAATTTAAAGAGATAGGGAAACAACCTTACGATGCTTTATTAACGCCCGACGGTCGTTATTATATTGCAGGGCTTTTTGGTGAACAGGGTCTGGCTTTATTAGATTTATGGAACCCTGATGCAGGTGTTAAACGCATCTTGCCTGATTATGGAAAACATGATGAAAAGCTTCCTGTTTATAAAATGCCCCACCTGGAAGGCTGGGCTATAGCGGGCGACTTAATGTTGGTGCCTGCGGTAGGGCAACACGAAGTATTAGTGATAGACAAACGACAGTGGAAGCTCATTAATCGTATTCCTGTAGCAGGACAGCCGGTCTTTGTTATTGCTCGTCCTGATGGCAGGCATGTTTGGGTCAATTTTGCTTTCCCGGATAATCAACAGGTGCAAGTGATTGATGCTAAAGATTTAACCGTTATTAAGTCATTAACACCAGGTAAAGCGGTTTTGCATATGGAGTTTACACCACGAGGAGAATCCGTTTGGGTTTCAGTGCGTGATGATAACCAAGTGATTGTTTATGACACAGAAAGTTTTAAAGAATTAAAACGCTTACCTGCTGAAAAACCCAGTGGTATTTTTTTTAGTTCTCGTGCGCATAAAATGGGCTTGTAATGATGCTAACGCCCATGCATAAACAATTGCTTAATAATTACCAGCAAGATTTCCCCTTATCGCCAACACCTTATAAAGACATTGCTTTATCGTTAGGTGTTTCAGAAGAGGATGTCTTATTAGCCTTTGATCAATTAACGGATAAAAAGTTGATTAGTCGTATCGGTTCGATTATTGCACCCAATCATATCGGTGTGAGTAGTTTAGTTGCAATGGCTGTTCCCAATGATCAATTACAGAATGTTGCAAATATTGTCAGTAGCTACCAGGAAGTAAATCATAATTACGAAAGAGAGAACCGCTTTAATCTTTGGTTTGTATTGGTTGCGCAGGATGATGAAGACTTACAGTTAGTGGTTAAATCAATAGAAACTGAAACAGGTTTCAACGCAATGCAACTGCCTTTATTAGCTGATTATTTTATTAATTTAGGGTTTGAGATGGAATTTGATGATTGACACGATTGATCGCCGGTTGATAGCAATCTTGCAAGGTGGCTTAGCGAGAGTATCAAGGCCTTATGCCTTAATTGGGCAACAGTTAGATATTAGTGAGGATGAAGTTATCGTCAGGCTAAGTCGGCTCAAGAAACTAGGTTTAATTAAACGATTAGGCGTTATTGTTAATCACAGAAAATTAGGTTATCGATCTAATGCCATGGTGGTTTTTGATGTGCCTGATGACTTGGTTACGCAAATTGCAGAGCATGTTAGTCAGTTGAGTTTTGTAAATCTCTGTTATTTACGCCCAAGGCGAGGGCAGCAATGGCCTTATAATTTATATTGTATGATTCATGGAAAAAACAGAGAGCAAGTGTTTCAACAATTGGATCATTTGATTGAGTCGTGTGGTTTATTGCAGATTAGTCATGAGGTGCTATTTAGTAAACAATGTTTTAAACAACGAGGAGCTCTTTATAAAATAGGGGCGAAATTAGAAAATGCCTTATCAGATGGATGAGTTAGATAAAAAAATAATTAACCACTTACAAAATGGTTTTCCTATTTGTCAATCCCCTTACCAAGTGGTTGCTACAGAGTTGGGGATGGTTGAGGCCGTATTAATAGAGCGTATTAAGAACCTGCTGGAAACGGGAGTGCTGTCTCGTTTTGGCCCAATGTATCATGCCGAACAGATGGGTGGTGAATTGACTTTGGCTGCTATAAACGTACCTAAACAGCGCTTTGAACAGGTCACAAAAATAGTTAATGAAATGCCTGAGGTTGCTCATAATTATGAAAGAAACCATGTTTTGAATATGTGGTTTGTTATTGCAACGGATAAACCTGAGCGATTATCCGAGGTTATTAATATTATTGAACAGAAAACAGGGTTAGCGGTTGTTAATATGCCTAAAATTAAAGAATACTTTGTCGGGCTGAAATTGGAAGCCTGATGATTATAGATAACATAGATCGTCAAATTATTAAAGCAACCCAGACAGGACTGCCTTTAACACCACAACCTTACCAAACCATTGCAGGTGAGCTGGGTGTTAGTACAGAAATTGTGATGAAAAGGCTATCGATTATGCTGGAACAAGGTGTTATTCGCAGAATCGGTGCGGTTCCCAACCATTACCGATTAGGTTATAAATTTAATGGCATGACTGTCTGGAATATAGACGATCAGCATGTTGATGAAATGGGTGAAAGAGTTGGGCGGCTGGATTTTGTTAGCCATTGTTATCATCGCCCAAGACATTTACCTGAATGGCCCTATAACCTGTTTGCAATGGTACACAGTAAAACTGAAGTGGGTGTGAAAGAACAACAAGAGACCATTGCACAATTATTGGGGGACTATAATTTAGGGCAGGATGTGTTATACAGTACACGTATTTTAAAGAAGACTGGTTTGAGGTTAGGAAGTTAACAATGTTTAGATTAAGTCAGTTTATGCGTGAAGTGTTAAACCCCACACCGATAAAGCCTACACGAAAACCATCAGGTCCAGTCGTTATCTGGAATTTAATTCGGCGTTGTAACTTAACCTGTAAACATTGTTATACCACTTCAGCAGATATTGATTTCCCAGGAGAACTAACAACCCCTGAGATATATACGGTGATGGATGGGTTAAAGGACTTTAAAGTCCCCGTGTTGATTTTGTCGGGTGGCGAACCTTTACTTCACCCTGATATATTTGACATCTCTCATAGAGCAAAATCCATGGGGTTCTATGTGGCTCTTTCCAGTAATGGCACCTTAATTACAAAACAAAATATTCGTCAAATTGCTGAAGTTAATTATCAGTATGTAGGTGTTAGTCTTGATGGAATAGGTGCTACGCATGATAAGTTTAGACAAAAGCAAGGCTCTTTTGCTGATTCGTTAAAGGGTATTGGATTATGCAGAGAGCAGGGGATTAAAGCAGGCATTAGATTTACTTTAACCCAAGATAATGTGGATGATTTCCCCGCTATGTTGCAACTGATGGATACTGAAGATATTGATAAATTTTATTTATCACATTTGAACTATGGCGGACGAGGTAATAAAAACCGTAAGGACGATGCGGCCTTTAAAATGACACGGGATGTAATGGATCAACTCTTTGAGCAATGTTTGCAGTGGGAGCTGCATGGAAGTGAGAGAGAAGTTGTCACAGGAAATAATGATGCAGATGCTGTTTACTTTTTACATTGGGTTAACAGGAACTATCCCAAGCAAGTAGAGCATATCAAAGCCAAATTACAACAATGGGGGGGCAATGCATCGGGTGTTAATGTCGCTAATATTGATAATCTAGGTAATGTTCATCCTGATACATTCTGGTGGAATTACAACTTAGGCAATGTTAAAGACAGAGAATTCTCAGAAATTTGGCAAGATACGACTGACCCATTAATGGCTGGTTTGAAAGCATCACCTCGGCCATTAAAAGGACGCTGTGGAACGTGTCATTATCAGTCTATTTGTAATGGAAATACGCGAGTGAGGGCTCAGCAGGTTTATCAAGACCCTTGGCAAGAAGATCCGGGTTGCTACCTTAATGATACGGAAATTTTAGACTTCTAACTAAGGTAACTCGCAATAAATAACCCACCCAGATTGCGTGAGTTATTTATTGCGAGTTACCTAAGATGTAATACTAGGTCTTTATAATTAAGATCTGGACCTGATGTTTTTAGCCTTTTCCAGGAAGCATACCTACAGTGCCTGGTTTAATACGTTTACATGTCACGGTAACATCTTTTAAGTAACATTTTTGTAAGCCTTTGGCATCGGTGCATTCGTTACAAGCTACGGCTCCATTACTGGTGATTTCTTCCAATCCCCAACCATAACCTTGTGTTTGGCAAAATTTCTTTGAGGCTTTTTTGATTTTATAAGGTCTGTGTGCCGATTTTTCAGCATCAGCGGATGATTCGCATTTTGCAGAAGGGACAGTATTAGCCATCAGGTCTCGGTAGATATATTCAGTTGAAAATGATGGGCTAGAAAAAAAAGACAATGCCAAAACAGCACCAAGTAAATAAAGTTTCATAGACTTTCTCCAAAGTAATGATTTCATGTGTAATATTTTGATTAAAAATTTTACTCGTAGTCTTGTTTAATCACGCGAATATCCATAAGGTTACGCTCTTCAACTAGCTGTGCTTTAATTGGTGCAAATTTATCAGACTCACTGCTTTTTACAGCCAGTAAAACACCAATTAGCACGGCAGCTGTGAGACCAATATATAGGACAAAGTAATCTTTTTCTTTTGGTTCCTCAATCATTGTATTCTCAGTCATTGTAATTTCCTTTATAGTTTTTATAATTTAGGAGTGATATTTTAAGCAGGCAGAACGTTAAAAAAGGAAGTTAAATACTTATAATATCGATTCGATATAACTATAATAAAAAAAACCTTCTTTTGTCAATCAAATATTGAGTCAATATTTGATTTGATGTCATTTGCCGTTTTTATATCGCCTCATTATCTGTTTCTCCCGTTCTAATACGAACAATTTGTTCTTGATTTATGACAAAAATTTTTCCATCGCCAATCTTTCCTGTTGCTGCTGTCTTAACAATGACTTCAATGGTTTCACCAAGTCTGTCATCAGCAATAAGAATTTCCAGTCTGGTTTTTGGCAGGAAATCTACAATATATTCCGCTCCGCGATAAAGTTCTTTATGTCCTTTTTGTCGACCAAAGCCTTTTGCATCTGTCGTAGTCATACCGCTAACGCCAATATCAGATAGGGCAAAGCGTACTTCATCAACTTTGAATGGATTTATAATTGCGATAATAAGTTTCATAGGCAAGAAATTGAATAAATAGGAGTGTTAAATGGTTTTAAGGCTATTTTTGACTGGGGACTTTTTAGTTTTTTTAGTATTGGTACATAAGACTGAATAAAGATCAATGGAAGTATGATATTGAATCGCTAATATTTGTTCAAGTGGTTTTTTTAGCTTATCTAATTCTGTTGTTTTGTAAAGCTATTGGTATGTCTTTACTTTGGACACTGTGTTAAATATTTTTTATGTAACTCGGCATATTGGTGTAGATTTTGATCGTAGGATTAGAAATCTCAATTATGGCGCTGTGTTAGGCTTAAAATTTAGGTGATTACTTACTATCTTGGTAATTCTTGGTCAGGATTAGCAGCTCTGTTCTATAAATTTAGGGGTAATGTACTTTGATATTGTTTCCCATAACAATTATGGCCTTATCGAACTTATTTATCATGGGGTTGTGCGCTAGATTGATATTCTTTGCTTACTGAGTGTAGTGCAAGCTGCGTTGCTAAGTATTGAGAAAAAAGCTAATTCGTGGTGTAATGGAAGGGTTTTTATGTCTTAAAGTGCCTCTTGCTTTTGTAAGGGGGTATTTTGCCGCAATTTGCTCTGGAGAATAGGCTTATTCACTATGCAGTTTAATATCAAAGAAGGTTTGGATCTTCCCATAACGGGGGGTCCTGAACAGGTTGTTGAAAAAGGTAACAAAGTTAAAACAGTTGCCATTTTGGGGAAGGATTATATAGGGCTAAAGCCTAAGATGATGGTCGCTGTTGGCGATACCGTTAAATTAGGTCAAGTGCTTTTTACTGATAAACAAAATCCAGGCGTTAATTTTACTTCACCGGGTGCTGGTGTGGTGTCAGAAATTAACCGAGGTGCAAAACGAGTTTTGCAGTCTGTTGTTATTGAGTTAAAAGGTACAGCACAAGAATCTTTCAATAAATATTCTGCCAAAGAGTCATTAGATTTAACGGCAGATCAGATTAAAGAAAATCTATTAGCATCAGGCTTATGGACGTCTTTTCAAACACGTCCGTATGGAAAAATTCCTGCAGTTGATAGTGCACCAAGTTCGATTTTTGTAACAGCGATAGATACACGCCCTTTAGCGGCTGATCCGGTAGTTGTTATTAAAGAAAGAGAAGTGGACTTTGCTAATGGTTTAGCTGTTATTGCTAAGTTAACGGAAGGGAAAACTTATCTTTGTAAAGCGACAGGGGCAGAAGTTGTCTCTTCAGATGCAGTACAAGTTGCAGAGTTTTCAGGTCCTCATCCTGCAGGTTTGCCTAGCACACATATTCATTTGATTGATCCTGTTCATACAGAAAAAGTTGTGTGGCATATTGATTATCAGTCGGTGATAGCAATTGGCTCTTTATTTTCTAAAGGTAAGCTGAATGTAGAACGCGTTGTCTCATTGGCTGGACCATCAGTTAAAAAACCGCGTTTATTAACTACTCGTGTGGGCGCTAATACAAATGAGCTCGTAGATGGCGAGCTAGAAGATAGTGAAAATAGAGTTATCTCTGGATCTGTCCTTTACGGTCATGAAGCAACTGATGCTTTTGCATATTTAGGTTGCTATAGCAATCAGGTTTCTGTGCTAAAAGAAGGTCGTGAACGTGAGCTATTTGGCTGGATTGTGGCTGGTAAAGATAAATATTCAGCAATGAATGTTTATACATCCAGTAAAGATCGTAAAGATAATCGCTTATTTCCATTAACAACAGATAAAAATGGTAGTAATAGAGCGATTGTTCCAGTAGGTGTTTACGAGACTGTGATGCCTTTGGATATATTAGCGACTCCTTTGCTAAAGGCATTGGTTATTGGTGATACAGATCAGGCACAGTTATTGGGTGGTCTTGAATTAATTGAGGAAGATGTTTCCTTATTTACTTTCGTTGATCCAGGTAAGCATGATTTTGCCCCTGTATTAAGAGCGAATCTAACCAAAATTGAGAAGGAAGGATAATGTCGGCTAGAGATATTTTAGATAGCGTAGAGCCGCATTTTACAAAAGGCGGTAAACTAGAAAAGTATTATGGTCTCTATGAGATGGTTGATACTTTTATCTATACACCCTCTGATGTAACACGCGGAACCACGCATGTTCGAGATGGTAATGATCTGAAACGTACAATGACATTTGTCGTAATTGCTACGTTTTTCTGTATCCTGATGGCTATGTATAACACGGGCTATCAAGCTAACTTAGCTGTTGAAGCGATGGGTTTAGACGAAGTAAACAGCTGGCGTAGTATTCCTATGTCATTGTTTGGCTATAACCCGATGAACCCTGTTTCTAATATGGTTCATGGTGCATTGTTTTTCTTACCTATATATATAGTGACTTTAGCAGTCGGTGGTATTTGGGAAGTTTTGTTTGCTACCGTTCGTGGACATGAAGTTAATGAAGGCTTTTTGGTGTCTTCAATGTTATATACATTGATCTTGCCACCAGATATTCCTTTATGGCAGGTTGCTCTAGGTATTTCTTTCGGTATCGTTATCGGTAAAGAAGTATTTGGTGGAACAGGTAAAAACTTTTTAAACCCTGCATTAACAGGTCGTGCATTTTTATTCTTTGCATACCCTGCAGCTATCTCTGGTGATACTGCCTGGGTTGGTGTGGATGGATACACTATGGCGACACCTTTAGGTCTTGCGGCTCAAGGTGGATTAGATGCGGTACATCAAGCGGGTTATGGTTGGTTCCAATCATTTTTAGGTTTTATTCCTGGTTCTATTGGTGAAACATCTACCTTAGCTATTTTAATTGGTGCAGTATTCTTACTTTATACCCGTATCGCTTCATTTAGAATAATGGGTGGTGTATTGGCTGGGATGGTTGCAACGTCAATAATGTTCAATATCATTGGTAGTGATACCAATCCAATGTTTGCTTTCCCGTTCTACTGGCACTTAACAGTAGGTGGTTTTGCTTTCGGTATGGTTTATATGGCGACAGACCCTGTCGGTGCAGCAATGACTGATACAGGTCGTTGGATATTTGGTGCATTGATTGGTGTGATGGTGGTTTTGGTTCGTGTGGTTAACCCAGCCTTCCCAGAAGGTATGATGCTATCAATCTTATTTGCCAATATGTTTGCCCCTGTTATTGATTATTTTGTCGTTCAGGCAAATATTAAGAGAAGGATGAATCGTCATGTCTAATGGAAATTTAAAAGAAAAGTTGGATAAATGTGAGCATTATCAAAAGTTTGATGCTTATAAAGAAAAGGTTCTAGCTCTAGGTAATGATAGTTTAGAAAAAACGATTGCCGTTGCACTTTCGCTCTGTTTTGTATGTGCGATTCTGGTTTCTTTTTCAGCCGTTGCGTTAAGGCCTTTGCAAATTGAAAATAAAGCCATGGACATGAAGAAGAATATTCTTGATGTTGCCGGTTTGCTGGATGAAAACACTGATATTCATCAGGCTTTTGCGGGTCAGATTGAAGAGAAGCTGGTTGATATGGAAACGGGCGATTATGTTGAAGGTATGGATGTTGTTTCATACGATCAACGTAAAGCGGCTAAAGACCCTGCTCAGAATATTATTATTGAATCGAGTGATGATATTGCAAGCATTAAGCGAAAAGCTAAGGTTGCCAAAGTGTATTTGGTTAAAAAGGGCGATGCAATTGAATCAATCATCTTACCAATGCATGGTTATGGACTTTGGTCGACTATGTATGGTTTCTTAGCATTAGAAGCAGATGGTCAAACGGTTAAGAGTATTAACTTTTATGACCAAGCTGAAACACCAGGATTGGGTGGTGAAGTTGTAAACCCTAACTGGCGTGCTTTATGGCAAGGTAAGAAGGTTTATGATGATGCGGGTGAGCCACAGCTTAGATTAATCAAGGGTGTTGTTGATACAGCTAAAGCTGGATCTGAATACAATGTTGATGGTTTGGCTGGTGCGACTCTAACGAGTAACGGTGTGAGCAATCTAGTTAAATACTGGATGGGTAAACAAGGTTTCTCAACTTATCTTGATAAAGTCAGAACCAAAGGGGAGGGCTGATTATGAGTGATACAAAAAAAGTATTGACCGAGCCATTAGTTAATAATAATCCGATTACCTTGCAGGTATTAGGTATCTGTTCGGCATTGGCGGTTACATCGCAAATGTCTACATCGTTGATTATGGCAGTGGCTTTAACAGCGGTTACAGCATGTTCTAGTGCTGCGATTAGCTCAATTAGAAATCATATTCCAGGTAGTATTCGTATTATTGTTCAAATGACGATTATTGCATCTTTGGTAATTGTGGTTGATCAAGTTCTGAAAGCCTTTGCTTATGAAATTAGCAAACAATTGTCTGTATTTGTAGGGTTGATTATCACAAACTGTATCGTAATGGGTAGAGCTGAAGCCTATGCGATGAAGAACCCACCTATGGCCAGCTTTATTGATGGTATTGGTAATGGTGCGGGTTATAGTTTGATTCTGATCATTGTTGCTTTCTTTAGAGAATTGTTCGGTTCAGGTAAGTTACTTGGAATTGAAGTATTTCCTTTGATTAAAGACGGTGGCTGGTACGATCCAAATGGCATGATGTTATTGCCGCCTAGTGCATTCTTTTTGATTGGTTTTATCATTTGGGTATTCCGTCAATGGAAACCAGAACAAAATGAAAAGGCTGATTTCAAAATTTTGGATATTTCTCATGGTGAAGGAGGGCATCACTAATGAATGAATACTTAAGTTTATTTATTAAAGCGGTTTTTGTTGAAAACTTAGCATTAGCTTTCTTCCTGGGGATGTGTACATTCCTAGCGGTTTCTAAAAAAATCTCTACAGCGATTGGTTTAGGGATTGCCGTGATGGTTGTACAAGTTATTACTGTTCCAGTTAATAACCTGGTTTACCATACCTTATTAAAAGAAGATGCTTTGTCATGGCTGGGAATTACTGGCGTTGATTTAAGTTTTTTATTGCTACTGAGTTGTATCGGTATGATTGCCGCTTTGGTGCAAATCCTGGAAATGATTTTAGATAAGTTTTTTCCTGCTTTGTTTCATGCCTTGGGCGTATTCTTACCTTTGATTACAGTGAACTGTGCGATTTTAGGTGGTAGTTTGTTCATGATTGAACGTGATTACGACTTTACAGAAAGTGTTGTTTACGGTGTAGGTAGTGGTTTTGGCTGGGCATTAGCTATTACAGTGATGGCAGGTGTACGTGAAAAACTAAAATACAGTGATATACCAAAAGGCCTTGAAGGTCTGGGTATTACCTTTATTAGCGCGGGTCTGATGTCTCTTGGCTTCATGGCTTTTTCTGGAATCCAATTGTAGAAAGGATGAGTAATGCTTGAAATTATATTAGGCGTAATATTATTCACGGTGATCGTGATTGCGCTGGTATTCATTATTATCGGTGCTAAGAGTAAGTTAGTTGCTTCCGGAGACATCGAAATCGTTGTCAACGATGAAAAAACTATTCATGTGCCAGCTGGCTCTAAGTTATTAACAGCTTTGGCTGATAATGATTTGTTTATCCCATCTGCTTGTGGCGGTGGTGGTACGTGTGGCCAATGTTGTGTAAAAGTACATTCAGGGGGGGGAGAGATTTTACCCACTGAGTTATCTCATATCACTAAACGCGAAGCGGCTGAAGGCGAGCGTCTTTCATGTCAAGTTGCTGTTAAGCATGATATGAAAATTGAAGTTGAAGACAGTGTGTTTGGTGTTAAAAAATGGGAATGTACTGTTAAATCAAATGACAACGTAGCGACTTTTATTAAAGAGTTGGTATTAGAGTTACCTGATGGTGAAGAAATTAATTACCAGGCGGGTGGTTATATTCAAATTGAATGTCCAGCTCATATGTCAAAATATGCAGATATGGATATTGCAGAAGAATATCGTGAAGATTGGGATAAGTTCAATCTTTGGCGTTATGTTTCTAATGTGAAAGAACCTACATTACGTGCGTATTCTATGGCTTCTTATCCAGAAGAAAAAGAAATCATGCTGAATGTAAGGGTTGCTTCGCCACCTCCTGGTGCACCAGATAGCGTGCCTCCGGGTATTATGTCATCGTACATCTTCAACCTTAAGCCAGGTGATAAAGCACTTGTCTCTGGACCGTATGGTGAATTCTTCGCTAGAGACACAGATGCTGAAATGGTCTTTGTTGGTGGTGGTGCGGGTATGGCACCAATGCGTTCTCATATCTTTGATCAATTACGTAGATTGAAATCAACGCGTAAAATGACTTTCTGGTATGGCGCACGTAGTAAACGTGAAATGTTCTATATAGAAGATTTCGATATGCTCGCTAAAGAGAATGATAACTTCGAATGGCATACTGCATTATCAGATGCGTTACCAGAAGATAACTGGGAAGGTTATACTGGTTTTATTCATAATGTATTGTTTGAAGAATACATTAAAAACCATCCTGCACCAGAAGATTGTGAGTACTACTTGTGTGGACCTCCAATTATGAACTCATCAGTGATCAATATGTTGATAGAAAATGGCGTAGAGCCAGAAAATATCATGCTAGATGATTTTGGTGGTTAAGTAATATATACTTCACACGGCCACGGATGCGGTTTTCTATCAGTCGATTTTTGCCGATAGACAGCGTTGCTAAAACAGTTGCGTAGCTTGCTATGCGCCTGTTTCAGTGCCTTGCTATCAACAAAAATCAACTCGCTATAAAATCCACATCCGTAACCGTGCGAAGTATAAGTAATGAGAATTTGATTCACTCCTAAAGTGGATTGAGCTCTTAAGCACTAGCCATATTTACCTCAGGTAAATATGGCTTTTTTATTTGTATAGTCAATTATGAATTTCAAAACACTAAGACTAGCTTCAGTCTTACTGGTTCTCGTTTTTTTATTACAGGCTTGTGAAAAAACATCTGAAGTAAAACAATATCCTTTGCATTATTCTGATGCAACTATGGGAACTAGCTTTACAGTTAAAGTATCAGAATTACCTGGTTCAATTTCTTCAAGTGAATTAAAGCAACAAATTAAACAATTACTTGTTCAGTTAGATGGGCAGATGTCTACTTATAAACAGGACTCTGAACTTTCTATAATTAATCAAGACAAAAGCAATGATTGGTTAGCTGTTTCAGCGCCTTTATATGAGGTGTTAAAAGAAGCTAAAAACATGTATGAATTATCAAAGGGTGCATTTGATATAACCGTGGGTCCATTGGTTAATTTATGGGGTTTTGGTCCTGATCCGATGTCATTTGTTGCGCCGGATGAAGCACTTATTGAGCAGCATAGGCTAAAGCTAGGTACTCAATATTTATTGTTTAATGACGAAGCTCAGCAAATAAAAAAACAACAAGTTGATTTGTATTTGGATTTATCAGCTATAGCGAAAGGTTATGCTGTTGATCAAGTGGGCTTATTGTTAGAAGAACAGGGGATAGTCGATTATATGGTGGAAATTGGTGGTGAGTTAAGATTGAAAGGGCATAATAATCGACATAAACCTTGGCGTATTGCAGTAGA
>ENA-ORXI01000208-ORXI01000208.1-sediment-metagenome-genome-assembly--contig:-NODE-208-length-46913-cov-8.056901_pt1 | contig 46913 bp, 37 predicted proteins | sample MGYA00237861_ERZ511468 | MGnify/ENA primary metagenome ERZ511468 (study PRJEB26299, sample SAMN06266213) | sediment metagenome | isolation source: Hudson Canyon methane seep mesocosm | place: USA:Hudson... | reverse complement strand
TTAATTTCTAAGTTAAGCCCTTTTAGAATAGGCTTGTCTCCAACACTGACATGAAGGTTTTCTATCTTAAGCATTTTGTTTTTTTCCTGTTTGATCTTGTTCCAACTCTTATACTCTGAAACAAGGAAGTGAGGCTTTAGCCTCGCATATATCAAGCGAGGCTAAAGCCTCACTTCCAATTATTTTAAAACCAACGAATCTTTATCCGACCGAGCCTTCAAGACTTATTCCCAATAAAGCCTGTGCTTCTACTGCAAACTCCATCGGCAATTCTTTAAACACTTCCTTACAGAAACCATTCACAATCATTGATACCGCATCTTCTGCTGATAATCCACGTTGCTGACAAAAGAACAATTGGTCTTCACTGATTTTTGAGGTGGTGGCTTCATGTTCCACTTGAGCTGAAGGTGTTTTCACTTCTACATAAGGGAAAGTATGCGCTCCACATTTATCACCGACTAATAGTGAATCACACTGGGTATAGTTACGTGCATTTTCAGCACCTTTACCTACTTTAACTAGCCCACGATAAGTATTTTGCGCCTTACCTGCTGAAATACCTTTTGAAATAATGGTACTTTTAGTATTTTTACCAATATGAATCATCTTAGTGCCAGTATCAGCTTGCTGATAATTATTGGTTAGGGCAACAGAATAAAATTCACCAACAGAATTATCACCTAATAAAACACAGCTAGGATATTTCCAAGTAATGGCTGAACCTGTCTCTACTTGTGTCCAAGATACTTTAGCGTTATCTCCTCGACACTCAGCACGTTTAGTGACAAAATTATAAATACCACCCACGCCATTTTCATCACCTGGGTACCAGTTTTGTACTGTTGAATATTTTATTTCTGCATCTTTCATAGCAACTAATTCAACCACTGCGGCATGTAATTGGTTTTCATCACGCATAGGTGCAGTACAGCCTTCAAGGTAACTAACATGGCTGCCTTCATCAGCAATAATCAATGTACGTTCAAACTGCCCAGTATTTGCAGCATTAATTCTAAAATAAGTTGATAGTTCCATCGGGCAACGTACGCCTTTAGGAATATAAACAAAAGAACCATCGGTAAAAACAGCTGCATTTAGAGCAGCGAAAAAGTTATCGCCCTCTGGTACAACCGTGCCTAAATATTGTTTAACTAATTCTGGATATTCTTGTAACGCTTCTGAGATTGGGCAAAAAATAACACCTGCATCTTTCAACTTACCTTTAAAGGTTGTTGCGACAGAAACACTATCAAACACCGCATCAACTGCAACACCCGCTAAACGCTCTTGCTCATCTAAAGGAATACCTAATTTTTTATAAGTATCTAATAATTCAGGATCAACTTCATCTAGACTTTGTGGTTTATCAGAATCTTTTTTAGGCGCTGAATAATAACTAATGGCCTGATAATCAATAGGCTCAATGTTCAATTGCGCCCAGTCAGGGTTCTTCATAGTTTGCCAATGACGGAATGCCTTTAATCGATATTCCAACATGAATTCAGGCTCATTTTTAATCTTGGATAACTTAGCAATCACTTCTTCATCCAAACCAGGAGGAAAAGTTTCTACTTCGATATCAGTAACAAAACCTTGAGAATATTCCTGAGAAATCAGGTTTTCAACTTCTTTAGCACTTGATGACATAAATGACTCTATCTATATAAACTACTGACGGGGATTGTTATTTCTACTGGCGATTTGACGGGCATTATCATATCGGCCAAAGTAACTGAATCCAGCGCATTAAATACTTTTTGATTAATCAAACCCCAGTTTCCTTGAATTTCACAGCCACTGGCTTGATCACAATTTTTATGAGAAGCATTACATTCAGTTAAAGCAATAGGGCCTTCAAGCGCACTAATTACTGTAGCCACAGTAATTCTTTCAGGCGATCTTGCTAACAAATAGCCACCTTTAGCCCCTCTAACAGATGTTAATACATGCGCTTTAACCAAAAGTTTAAGGATTTTACTTACCATTGGTAAAGTAATTCCCGTAACCTTAGAAATTTCTAATGCAGCATGCATACCTAGCCGGTCTTTCGCCATAAAGCTTAAAATAACCGTTGCATAGTCTGTTAATTTACTTAACTTTAACATTGCCTCTCCATTCACAATGTGGACTATTTTAGTCCTATTTAAAAACAGAGTAAAGCACTAGGTTATTCTAACTGAGAAAAAATGAGAATAACCTAGTCGTTCGTCAATATTGGTTTGATAGATAATGTAGATTGATTAGATTTTTGAACATAGCAAAAAAACGTAACTCAACCTACATTACCTTATCCATCAAATCTAAAGTTGTTAGATTACTAAGAGCAGAAGAGGAAAATCAAATCAAAGCCAACGCATCAACCAGCTCTACTGCCGAATCTGTTTTGTTTATCCCCTTTTGCAAAATTTTCATTGCAGCAGATTTGTCATCTTTCAATAAAGAAATCTTTGCGATTTTTTGATAGATTTGAGCCCACTGAGGTTTAATTTTAATAGCTCGCCTATAAGCCCTCTCAGCATCGTCTAAATAATTTTTTCTAAGATATAAATCACCTAACAAACTATAAGCAATAAAATTATCTTTATCTGTTTTAAGCAATTTTTTTAAATATGAAACAGCCTTTTTAGATTTATCCAAAGCCACATAATTATTGATTAATTGAGTTAAAGGCTCAATCGCATCAGCTTTAATTTTTAAGGCTTGTTTAAATGCATCAATACTATCGTATAACTTGCCTTCAGCTTGATATGCCATCCCAGACATATAATGCCCAATAGCTTCATTATTAGCATCATGTTGAAACAACTGAGAAATTTGCTGAACACTTTCCCAATCTTTCTGAATTAACCTAACCTTAAATAATGACTCTAGTGCTTTCTTATTTTGAGGATGTTGCTTTAATAAAACATCGATGTGCTGTTCAGCTTGTTGATAATTTCCCAGACTAATCATTAATGTAATTAAATCTTGCCTAGCCGTTTCATCATCAGAAGCAATAGCAACAATTTTTTGCAAATTTTCTACGGCTAATACCCTATCATTATTGGCAACATGAGCTGAGGCCAATAACTTTAATGCCTGCAAATTATCTGGCTGATTCTGTAATAGCAATCGAAAATCAGAAATAGCTTCGGTGATTTTTTTCTTAGCCAGCAAAATTTGCCCCCGTAGCATTAAAGCCTCTTTTTCTTCTGGTTGCAGTGCTAATACCGCTGAAACCAAATCAAAAGCTTGCTCCAACCTTTGGCTAGAAGCATATAAGCTAGCTAATGAGTTGCGTGCTTTTATTCCTGCATCAGCCTCTTTATCAAGCTCAATTATTTCTTTTAAGGTGGCTATCGCTGGCTCAATATCACCTTTTTTTAACTGCAAGGAAACTAACTTAAACTGTAGGGAGTAAGCCTTTTTCTGTTGCTCTATCATTGGTAACAATTCAGATATTGCCACATCAACATTTCGTTGTTCTGCGAGAAAATCTATCAAATAGAGCTGAGCAGTTTCACTTTCTTTACATTGTATGCCCGCATCACGAATTATTTCCTCCGCTTTATCAGCTTGATGTGTAGCCATATAAAAATTAGCTAGACGCTGATAAGGCAAAAAAGAATCAGCTTGCAATTTAACCAGGCTCATTAGCTGACTCTCAGCCTTATCATACTGTTGGTTTTTAATAAAAAGATGGGCCAACATTAAATACATTTCTTCATTATCAACAGAATTAATAAGTCCTTGCTGTAACAATTTAATAGCCGAGTCTATTTTTCCAGTTTTAACATAAATAGCAGCCATCATGATCATGGCAGAGCTTGAGTTACTCTCAATTTTCAATGCTTTCTCTGTAGATACAATTGCAGCATCCGTATTGTTTTTAGCCATATTAACATTGGCATTTAACATTAAAACTTCAATATTATCTGGCTGGATTGCAATGGCTTGATGCATCATTATTTCTGCATTATCCAATTGTCCATTAAGTAAAAACAACTGCCCTGCTCGCACCCTTGCCATAACATGCTGATCATCCTGCTTAATCACTTGTTGATAAGATTCAAATGCCTTAACAACATCACCTTGTTTACTTAAAGCTTCTGCAATTTGAAACTGAGTTTCAATATTTTTAGGATCAAATTCTAATATTTTTTCAAAAGCTAGTTGTGCATTTTTATACTCGCCTGCTTGAAAAAACTGTTGTCCTTGATGCATAAATTTCACCTTTTCATCTTCTTTGTTACTGCAAGCATATAACCCAGTTATCACGATCAACAGAGTTATATTTTTTAAGATATATTGATTTTTCATATTATTTTTTTGCTGTCATTCAACTGGATACGAGACAATGAATAACTCGACAACAGATATTAGTTCTCATGGCTCAATACAAAGCATAAATTTACCTGATTACCCATGAGTTTCAGCTAAACCTGGCGAGTGTGAGGGTTTTGCTCTTAAGCCCTCTCCCCCGCTTGGGGAGAGGGCTTAAAGCACCTACAGTATGATTAAGGACTGGCTGAAGCTGATACGTAATCAGGTAAATTTATAAAGAACAGTATTACCTTATTGGTAGAAACATCCGCCCCTCGGCACGATTGTTTTTACTGAATAAAATAAACAGCTTGTTTTATTCGCGCCGAGGGCGGACGTTCCTACAGCAATTAGTTTATTTCTGTTGTGGCCAATGTTTCCCTACTTTAAACTGACTGCTCCTTGATATTCTTCATCACGAATCTTATCTTCATATTCTTGAACAATCGTTTCCATCTCTACGCTCTTAAATTGCAAAACACCTTCACTTTGCAAAAAACCATCAAAAGTACCTTTATTTTGATACCGTTCTAACAATTCGTTGGCCGAACTAATCAACTTTCCATTGTGAGTACTGCAAATATCCAATTGCTGAGTGCTATTTTTAAATTGCCCCTGTAAACCTATCAACTCACTATTTAATAGATTTTTTTCTTGCTTCAAAAGCTTATATTTATCGACCACTTCTACTAGTTTGTTATATGTTTGTTCCTGACGCGCCTGTAATTTTTTATTACTACCTTGCTGTCCTGCTAGTTTTTTACTGATTTTCTCGCCACTTGCTTCAAGCTTGGCATTCTGTTTTTTTAATGTTTCTAGCTCAGCTTGTAATTTGGCATTTTCAGTTTTGACGCTATCACGTTCTTTTGTGACTTGCCTTACCATACCTTGCAGCTTTGCAACCATTTGTCCACCCCCACTTGAGGCATCACGAACACCCGCCTGAGAAAATGAATTCCAAAATAGAATGCACCACAAAACAAATATTTTTTTTGACATGACAAACCCTCTCTATAAATTAGAATTTAGCGTTAAAATCAATTAACAACACATCAATTCCGACTTTAGGCCCATCAATCTGGTCTGTACTAATCCATCTAGCACTGAGCCAAGCATTATCCAATACACCATAATTAGCACCAAGAACCCAGCCTTTGGCATTTGTGCCCCCCAGATGAAAATTAGAATCAGTAAAAGCATCTAACACCGCATCACTTTCTATATATTTATAAGCAACATAACTATTCCATCGCCCAGGCAGTAAAGTAGAAGGCCAACCGACATCAAGACGGACTTGCCAGGCATCGGTACGCTCTTCCAGATTAGGGTTGTTATAAATATCCGCAGTGCTTAGTCGATTTTGAATATCATCTTTATTAAAACCAAGGTTCTTAGCATAATCCCCTGTTAATTTGACATGAATAGGCGCAAACATGGCCATATCATAAGAGGCTGTAATATTTAAAATTTCAAATTCAGAAATTAAACCAAATTCTTGAGGATTATTAGTATTAAACTGATTGTCATAACAAATAGCTCCCATACTATTGCCTTTCTGTAAATATTCAGGCACCGAAGCATCAATATCCGCATCAGCTGCCGCTGAACCACAAAGGTGGTCAGCGGTACCGATTTCCCCTGCTCGAGCCTCAGTATTCAAATAGTTATAATACCCCACACTAACAGTCGCCTTATCCTGATTAGTAAATTCCCAATCAGAACCGACTTGCCCTGCCAGCATCCATTTATCTTTAGTACTTAATTCAAACTCTTCTAAAGGAAATGCACCTAGAGTTAAAAACAAACTACCTGACTCGTCTTCCTGATCATATAAGCTATCTGACCCTGCCATGTTATATCTAAAAGTTGATGAAAATCCTTCAAAACCTAAATCATCATCAAACACCAAATTAGTTGACCTGAAAGGATTTGATATGCGACCGCCTTGTAGAGTCATCCAATTATAGGCATTACTATCCAGACCTTCATATTTAAGGAAAGCCCTGTCAATATTAAAATCAAATTTTTGTCCCGTATTACCTAATGTTTGATTAGTCGATACAGGATTATTAATATTACCTGTTGCCAAGCGCAAATTAGCTTCTAACCCCTGAGTCACTTCAGCTTTTAAGCCTAAACGGAAACGAGTCCTAAAATGATCTCTATCTTGATTTATATTTTGTAACCCTCCGGCGGTCCCTAGCCCCTTTCCCTCTTTATTTAAGGCATGGTAGTCATTGACACTCGACCTTGTTGAAACAACAGGATTAACAAAATTTGACTCTGCGAAATGATTATGTTCATATCTTAAACGCATATCACCATACAACTTAAATCGACGCGTCCAATCGGGTAATGCATTTGGCACACCCCATTGTTTAGTCTCTGCCTCCTTCAATACATCAGCCACCACATCTTCTCGTAATTCAGCACGAACCTGTTGACGAATCTGGTCTCTAACAAAGATGGGGACATAAGGTACTCTGACCACACCAGGCTCAACCTTATCTGCCTCAGCCGCTATTTTCACCTGCTGCTCTGCATCATTTTCAGCCTGTTTAACCATTTGCTTAGCATTCTCTTTAGTTAATACCCCTTGCTTAACTAACAAATTAATTAAGTTAGTCGTAGTATTTCGCAATTTCAGTAATTCTTCTTTTTCACCCGCTTGTACAGACACACTAAAAGACAGCACAGCAGCGGCCAACAGTGTTTTTCTGAAAGTCTTGGTTTTAATATATTCCATTGTCATTACATTCTTGAAGTGATCTTTAATTTAAGCGGTTGTTTCATACCTATAGGCGGCTTATCGCTTACTCGGTCTATTTTTTCCAACACAGAATTGATAACTTTATCTATATTTTTATCGCCACTGCTACGGCTCAGTTTATATCGCAACACACTGCCATCTACATCTAACCAAATACTGATATAAGCAGCATAAGCACGGCGGCGTAATTCATCTCTATCCATCATGGCATCTAATACTGCATTCTTTACAATACTGGCATACCAGGCATTTGGGTTTCCTGCCAACAACCCCCTACCGCCTTTTCTGGCGGCCAAACCAAATCCATCCGACCCTGCACTGCCATCTGCATCTAAACCTAAACTTTCTGCAGGCGCTTCATCTGAAACATCGGGTAGATTTTCTGGCTCGGGTTCAGGTTCCACCTCTTCTTCGATATCAGGCTCTGGTGGGGGCTCTTCTTGTGGTGGGGGCGGAGGCGGAGGAGGGGGCGGTTTAAATAAGGTTATTTTCTGCACCTTAGCCTGTTTTTTTTCAGGTTTATCATCCACAAAACCTTGAATAAAACTAACCACAGCATAAATAATAACAATGACCAAAGTGATGCCAATAACTCGTGGCAAATAAATCATGTAATGATTTTTCTTACTCATGCCTAATAATCTACTTGACTAATTTCTGAGTCACTAAGCCAATCTGAGTAATATCCAGACGGCCTAATAAGTCTAAAACACTCACCACATATTGGTATTCAGCCCCAGAGTCCCCTTTTATAACCACAGGCAAAGCAGGATTAACCGCTTTATACTGTAATAAAGTAGCCTCTAATTGAGCCATAGTCACCGGGTAGGTATCCAAAAAAATAGTGCCATCCGCCATCACTGTAATCGCTTTAGTTTGTGGCTTTGATAGACTGGGAGTTTTACTTGCTTTGGGCAAATTAACTGTAATTCCCTGCACGGCTGCAGTCGTCATCAGAATAAATACAATGAGCAATACATAAGCTACATCTAACATGGGGGTGACGTTAATTTCGTCGTAAACCTCGACTTCTTCTTTATATCTCATAATTTAATCTTTTTTTTAACATGTTAACCCGCTCTTAGCCTGTATTTATTGTGAATAAATTAAGCTAAAAAAAATGTGTTTTTAATTTCTTAACTTAATGACGACTTTGCATTGCCTGTCATTAAAATATGCTTTTGTAGCCTTGATGAAACAAAGGTGGAATCAAGGTTTACTTTAAAATCCCTTGATTTCGCTTCGCTACATTAAGGCTACATGGATGAGTTCTCTTTCAACAATAAATCAGCTATAACGCTCAGCTAATTTAGCAACAAATTCATCAACAAAAACATACATATCTGCCGATGTTTCTTTAATTCGACTGCCCAAATAGTTGTATCCAAATAATGCGGGAATCGCCACAATTAAACCTGCAACTGTCGTTGCTAAGGCGGCTGCAACACCTGGTGCAATAGCATTAACATTAACTTCACCTTGCATAGCAATGGCAGCAAATGTAATCATCACACCCAGTACAGTTCCCAACATACCCAAGAAAGGCCCGCCACTAATCGCAATAGTCAGTAATACCATTTGTGAATTGAGTCGCTGATTTTCTCTTACCATCACCGCCTCCATGGTTGCTCTAATCGCTCCAATGGTCTGAGAACTCATAACCACATTAGCAACATCAGCCCCAACCGCTTTAGGTAAGCGATGGTTAACTTCTTCAATCCCAGCATGGTAAATACGATAGAGTGATGATCCTTGAAACTTCTCATGCTTTCCTATTAATGACATCATTAAAGGTGACTCCGCAGCCTCTTCATCATCGTCATTATCTTCACGATTTAATGATTCCATTTCTGCCACACCCAGCTTCTCAAATTCGGTGATAAACAAATTATTTTCTTTTCTGGTTTTAGACAATACAACGCCCTTAGAAATCATTACCATCCAGCTTATAAACATCATAATAGCTAGTGACCCAATAACCAGCCAGCCATCGGTGGAAACATTCTGCAATGTCGCCATCATATAACCAGTCTCCTCCCCCTCCTCATCACCTTCGGAAATATCATCACCATAGACAAGTAAAGACCCACCTATACCCTGCATTTTATAAGCAAACTTTATGCTGTTTTCTGACAATACAGCAGTGAAAATACTTAATTCATCAAGCCCACCCTTAAACCCACGTAAGCCTTTGTTATCAGAGCCTAGAGTCATCTCCCCAGCCAAATTTAACAGCTTATCAGCCAAGGTTAAATCAACAGCCAAATTCCCTGCAATAACCCCATCCACATAAAGTGTAATGGCGGCTGAGTTTGCTGTCACCACCACATGCTGCCAACTACCAATAGACAAAGGAACAGACGAGGTTAGAGTTTGAACTTGCCCAGCAACATCAGTGACATTAACATAGAGACTTTGCTCTTTTAGCTCTAACGTAAAAGTTCCACCGCTACGTTGCATCAACACCTGGTTTTCTTGTGCTTCATCCACTTTTACCCAACTAGAAATACTCCAACCCTTTTCTAAATTCATTGCGATTGAAGGCGAGTCTGCAATCCGAATAACTTGCTCACCATTAAATTGAGCCGCTTCCGCCACAACACCACCCATACTTGTTGTTGCTGTCGCTACTATGGGGTTATTTGCATAAGCCGTTGCATCCTCAACACCTTGAGTAGAAAAATGGTAAGTCAATACATTCTCAGCAGCATATAATGCTGCATTGTCTTGTCCATCAACAGCCACTTGGTTACCATAATACATCCAGATTTGTGCTTGTTCTGCAGTCGCCATATTGTCGGGCAATTTAACCCAGATCAAAGCCATCTCATTAATCGGATCAAATTTCTCAATTGAAAATTTCAGCGGTGTTTTTTCATCATTGGCAATAAAACGAATATCTTTCCCTGCTTCGGCCACATCTAAAAAATATGAAAAATTACCTGTATGCAATCGTATTAATGCCAATGACTTTACATCAGTAGAAACACCCGATTGTTGAAGTGCTACCTTATCAAGTGATATTTTCTTCTTATATGCCCAGCTATCATTCCACCAATCTGCTTGTGCAGAAGACACTAGCATTAGCATCAAGCCAAAAAAAGTTATGCTTTTCATTTTTATTCCTACCAATGTTTCATTCATTAGATTTTGCCAAAAGTACATTACAAACGTATTACAATTTAAAAAATAAGTTGAGTATTATTCGTTCCATCAGTTTTCGTAGTAACGCCTTCTCTCTTGAGGGAGAAAGGTTGGGATGAGGGAACAATAAATATAGTTACCTACTTATCGTACCCCGACAAGTCTTTGAAAATGCTGGATAACGCTACCGAGACTGTGAAAGTATTCTGCTTTTGAATTCCCCCTTTGGAAAAGGGGGATAGAGGGAGATTTTATAAAAAACAAAGTCATTGATAATAAAGGCTTTATTTTTTTAATAAAATCTCCCCCAGCCCCTCTTTTCCAAAGAGGGGCGCGAAAAGCCAATACTTTCACAGTCTCTATCGCTAATCCACCCTACACAGTAATAACTCTTAACTTAATGGCATTGATGCCAATATATTTCATTACAATTCCTTACTATCACTGTCATTATCTGACCCATAACCCACCACATCAACGCTTAACATGCCTAAAGCCAACTGTTTTTCATCACCATCATCTGAATTATTTTGAACTGTATTTTCTGCAGCTTTGCTGACGCTGGCCGTAGTGTTGCTTAAGCCTGTAACAGGAGGTGCTGAAGCGGGAGCGACTGGCACACCACTTGTACTTCCTGAAAATTCAAGACCCGACCCATTTAGAAATTTATCAGCAACACCAACAAAATCATTTCCGCCAATGCCTGCTTCACCCGCATCAATAAAACCTTTTTGAGCCACCAAAAATACATCACCCGCTTTGTTATCACCGTTAGAGACAGCTCTAATCCCACTTCCTGAAACGATAGGTGGAAACTCAATAACAAGGTTACCCTCCTCATCAAAACTAACAATGGGTGGAGGTGCTGCAATGGCAGACCTGGCACCACGTCCAGCATCAATATTACCCTCCGAAGTCCAAGCTAAAATATCCCCGCCACTTAAAGTAAAGATTCGTGATTGATTAACCATGAAGTCATCTCTTAAAAAGGCATTCACTTCGCCTTCTCTCTGAGCAACAATGCCTAACTCTGAAGAAGTCTTAGCTCCACTAAAAGCAACGGCCAAACCAGCATTGATTCCCCCTCTAGGAATAGCCATATTTATATTACCGCCATCAACCGTCTGGATTTTACTAAAAAACAGTTTTAAATCACCTTGTCCTCCGTTATCGGGAAATAAAGCTTTTATCGCTAGGTCACCTAACACCCCCTCAGCAGGTGTTTCCTTTTTCGATAAAGCTTTTGCGGCAATTTTTAAAGATTGATAAAACAAAGGCATCACTGTTTTATTCAAGGATGCTGAATTCATTTCTAATAATTCAGCATTCGTAAGACCCTCTAAATCCATAAAAAAATCTTTAAGCACATTATTATTACCAGAGTAATTTTGCTTAAAAAGCTTCACTTGTTTTATAAACTCAAAATAATCTGGCTCTTTATCTACCCCAGCCAATAAAGTCAAATTAGCACCCGAATCAGCCAAAGCTGGATTTAATGTATCACCCACTGTAGTAATACCATCAGAAGCACCTAAATCAATATCCCTGCCGGCTTGTATTAATACATCGCCTGAACCTGCGACTTCAATTTTGGAAAGGTTGCGTAATAATGCACCTGTGCCAGGATCACGTTCGCTAGTAAATTTAATATCTCTCTTCGCTTCTATGATTGAAGAATCTTCAGCATTGGCATGCTGAATTTGCAACAACACATTATTTATATCATTTCCTGCTTTAATGATGCTTTTCTTGGCAACATTAATCTGTAATTGACCAATATCTCCATCTTGTGTAACTAGTCTAACGGGCTCTTCATCACCTTTATGTCGTGGTGTTGAAGCATGAACCAGTTGTCCACGACCAAAAGGATTAAGGCGGCCACCACTCTCTATCATTTGATTACGAGCAACGGGAAGCTCAGCTGATGGCAACAAAGAACGGTCAGCATCTGACATACCTAACCTTACATTGCCTGTTACTGAACTAATATTATTTTTCGCCAATAAATTTAAATTACCCTTGGCTGACGGAAATAGAGTAATTTGATCTTTTAGAAAAACACTTCCGTTCAAAGCTGCGGCATCAAGAGATGCTGGATAAATCTTAGCTAATGTACTTTGAGGGGTAGCATATTTTATTATATTTTTAACAACAGAATCATTCGCGCCTAGAAAAATATCGCCTGCAGCTGAACTTATATCTAATGAACTTTGCTCAGAATAACTAAAGAAATTGGTTTTTCCTTTACCTAAAATCATAGGGTCAGTCACTGAAGATAAATTAATATCATCTCCTGCATGAATACGGAATTGACTATCACCCATAGCGAGTAAAGGCCCCTCTTTAAACTGTTCACCACCCTTAATGGAGCCACCCGCTATTAATTCGGCCTGCCCCTGTCCTAGCAAAAATGCCCCACCCGCAATATCACCCTGGGCGATAACACGCATATTCCCCCCACCGTTTACTTCAACAACATTTGTTAAAAAACCTAATGGCGAATCAGGATCAGGCGTACCCACTTGTTTACCTGTCGTTGGCATCATGACCGACAAATCTGATATATCTCCTCCCGCAACAATGGTGACATCTCCCCCACCAAACGAAGCAATATTTTGCTCAAAGAGAGGCTTATTGGCAAAAGCTGCATTGGTTGATTTTGTCGGTGTATAACCTAACGCAATTCCCCAAGCTGTTGGCACCTCATTCAAATGATCAGTTCCATTACTCCAGTCACCTTGTCTCAACAACCAGTTATTGACGAACTGAGTAGACTTAGCTCCTTTAATATTGCCTCCGGCCTTAATATCAATATCACCCCCTGAAATAGGGTACTCACTATAAAAATTGAACCCCACTATGGTGTCAGACAAACTTCCAAAAGGTGAAACTACATCTGGCCTACCTGCGTTATAGAGCACAGAAGTCTGGCTAGTAAAATTAACATCACCCGCAGCAGTCAGCTTTATATCCCCACTCCCTGTGCGCACTTTTACATTAGAGGCAATAGTTATATCACCTGCGTCTGTGACTGCAGTATTATCGGCACTATCCAAGTCAGCACCAGCAACCAGATTAAATGACCAGGAATGGCCTGATTGTAATTTGTCCTTAACTTGAATAGATTCTGAAATAGGAAAAAATGTTCCAAAAAACTCAATCACTGTCTCAACATCAATCGTCCCGTCTTTAAAACCATCTGATATTGACTTATTCAGCAGCAAATCACCGCTCGCTCTTAATGCTAGCTGTCCTACGGTTGCATCATATTTTTCCAAAACACCATCACTATTAACGCCATCACGCAATGAAGCATAACGCCAATCTACGGTATCAAGGTCACTATTTAGAGTTAAATTACCGTTATGTTGAACTTCCACCCCAGGTCGCAATTGCAAATCTGGCTGCAAATCAGTATTTACACTCAAACGATGGCTATCAGACATATAATTATTGGCATCAATCTTATATTGATTGATATCAGATGAAGTAATTAGACCATCACTATCCTGATAAATCTTTACGCCTTCAGCATAAAAACGATTCCCTTCTTTATAATTAACCACTGAACCACCTTCGACTTTACTAACTGTGCGTCCTTCATAACCCGTCACAAGCCCTGAAACTTGTTTAATTTTAAGGCTATTATCAGTACTACTGCCATTTTTAGCCTCTCGTAAAGCTCTTAAAACAACTTCACCGTGCTTGCCAGTAGCATCACCCACATCAATAGATGATCCAGCCTGAATATCAATACCACTTAAAGCATCATGATCACTATCGGTTGAAGACAAGACCACAGTTCCGCCTTGTTCTGTACTTAAGGTTTTAGCCGATAATTCAGCACCATCCGCCAATATCACTTCATCTGCTGCAAATAACTCAATTTTGCTATCTTCCTTAGCATCAGCAATCAGTTTACCTGCCACGACGATTGAACCTTTATCAGCAGTAAATTTAAGCCGCTGAGCATTGACTTGTGTATCAGCGGCTATATTGATATCGTTTTTACGGCTACGATATTCAATCGAGCCATTAACCCCAGCATCAGCTAATTTAGTTACAAAATCACTTAATTCTTCCGCTTCTTGAAAGCCTGCTACATCAACCTCTGCTGAACCGCTCTGTGCAGTCAAATCTCCATTGTATTCAACATTGCCTTCTGTTGCTTTTAATTTCAGCTTACCGCCCAACTGCTTATTATCGCCACCATTTAAATTGACTAATGATCCGTCTTTAAAATAAATTGAACCCTGATCAGATAACACATTTAAAGTCCCACCCTCAGTAACCCTTGTCAGGTCAGCAAACGCAAAGGTAGCACCAGATAAATCAATATCGGCTTGCTCGCCAAAAACCACATCCCCCATCACAGCTTCTACACCAAACTGCCCTGAAGCCATTGCCACTCGCGTATTTATTGCCACTTGATCGGCTTTTATTGCTAGTTTTCCCGTCAGATCAGTCCTTACATGCTCTAAATCATCACCTATTGTTGAAAAAGTAGCCTTATATCCAGTCGCATCAATTTTATAATCTGATTGACTACTTGCTGTCACGAGTCTTGTGGTTACGTTTAAATCTGCATCTACCTGCAGACTCCCCTCACCTTCCACCTTAAATTGCTCGTTGGCAACAAAATTAACAGCATCAAATCCACTCACAGCAAAATTGCCATCTCCAAGCGTGAGCTTGTTCACTTCAGCATTAAATTCACCTTTGCCTGTCGCAGGTGAAGAGGCTGTTAGACCCTGAGTATTTTTCAGTTCCAGTTCATTAACCTTAAGATTAACACTATCATTTTTAGATTCCCCTTCCGCTGTAGCAACGCCTGAAATTCCTGCGGCATTAATAACTAGTTTAGAAATTTCTACAGGGCTGATACCTCCCCCAGTGACAGTTTGAAACACCTCATTTACGTCCACCTGCCCCGTACTACCATAAAAATTAACCGTATCACGACTTGTCAATACCAACTCATCAACAGACATCTGGCTTAAATCGGCATTGGATAAGTTGAGTGCATTGTTATTACCCAAACCTTCCACTTCACCTATGTTTATAGAGTTTGCCGCTAGATTTAATGAGCCTCCTTCCATTAAAATTTGTCCTGCAATTTCGGTAGACTGACTAGACTCAAGCAACATAGATTCTTTAGCTTGTAAAACAGCACCATCAGCAACAATCAATTTACCTTTTCCCCCCGTTGAAGAGACTCTATTCAAATCGACCTGTTTAGACCCTGAAACACGTAACAAAGCACCATCACCTTCCACTGTCAGCAATTTATCTCCCGTATTTACATCACCCATTGCCGAAACTTTAGCGCCTTGCTTAACACTGATGCTGTCTTTTGCAGTGACGATTAAATCATTCACTTCCAAAATAGCATTTTCTTCAAATGAAACAGTGTCGGCTCCAACCTTAATAATGGTTTCCCCTGTTTCACTCCCTTGTTGCCGCTCTCCACCTAACAGCAAACTGGAAATATTAATATGACTTAAATCATTTGCCAGAATTTCCAGCACACCTTCTTCTTCATGCTCGCTAAATGTATCAGTGACTCTGATATTATTAGCCGCAATATCCATTCGGGCAGCGCGCCCATCATCTTCAGCATCAACAAAAAACAAACTATTCAACCTTAGTTTTGTTTGTGCCTGGATAGAAGTCGTACCACTATCCTTTGCCAATACGGGTAACACAGCTTCATTTTCAAGGGCTTTGTTTACAAAAAAGGAATCACCTGAATATCTATCATATTGAGACTGCTGCTGAACCTGACTCCCCGTTTCAATCATAAAACCAGAACTTCTGGCATCTCTTTTTCCAGTCCCTGCAGTGGTAGAGTATCCTGAAACTATAGTTCTTCCATCAATCGTACGTGAATTAAGACCTTGATCTTGAGTACCCGACTTTGGTGTTACCAGAAATGCACCAGGTAACAAAGCATAGTGAGCAGGTAATTTTGCATATTCTCCAGCAGCCAAACCACCACCGCCATTCAGAAAAACTGTTTCACCAGTCTTAATGGGACTTTCTTTACTCTGGAAAAAATCAAATGGAGCAAAATTTGTTCCCAATGCAGGTAGCACAGCAAAACTATTTTGATAGCTCTGGCTACCTGCTTGTAAATAATCAGATGATCCTCCAGCACCTGGCTTAAATTCATAGGCAAAAACATCACCGCCACCAGACAAATCAACCACACTTCCCAAGGCCTGATTAATTTCAGGCGCTTTAAGAGAGATTCTTTTTTCTTTAGATGCATCAAATACCAAATTTCTGACTGAATCCAAGGGATATAACCAGTCTAATCCAGCTTGTACAATACCTAACGGTACTAACAGTCCTTTACCCGAAACCGAAGTAACACTGCCGTCAGCAAGTTCTAATGATTTACTTGCGTCCAAGTTAATGTCTCCTAAAGGAGCCAATAGTGTTCCTGCCTGTCTGATATAAGCGGCTTGCATTAATAAGCTGCCACCCGCAGTTAATGGCACAGCATTATTTCCACCCGTAGAAATAATATCAATACGCCCTTCTGGGTTATTTTCAACGGCAATTTTATATTCAGTCAAAGACGTTGGATAAATTTTACTAGCAGCCAATGTTAAATTAGCTGCTGTCAGTAATTCACCTAAAAAGTCACGCTGCTCTCCAAATTGATTACCTTTAAGTCGCATATCATGCTGGCTACTTAAATTTACTTGCCCAAAATTATCTAATCGAACAGCACCGAATAAGTCAGTCCATTGAGCATGGGTGTTAAAGATTGCATCACCTGCAACGGGCTGACCAGCAACCGTTCTGTTCTTAGATGATCCTAATGCCAAATGAATCGTATCCAAATTGACAATACCACTGGTTTCCGTTCCTTGCTGTTTCCAAGCAATAGAACTAGCATCTAATTTCAACCCGATGCCAGTCGATAAATTAACATCACCTTTAAATTGAATGGTATCGGGAGTCGTCAGTTCAAGGTAGTCAAACCCACCGTTCATGATACTATCCGCCGAGACAATTACCTCTCCAGTTAACAGAGGATCCAGTACATCACCCAATGCATGAGTAGAACTAAAATGATGATCTAACTGCTGACTCACTATAATCTTTAATGGATCGACTGGAAATGGAATAGCGGGATCGTCTGGAATATTTCGATTACTTCTATCCAATTTAACTAACAATGAACCATTTTTATTAATCCCTGTGCCTCCAACACCTTTCATATCGCCTTCAAGTACCATGCCTTCAGCAGCCACTAAATTTATACTGCCTGCATCAGAACCAATACGCGTAGCTTGATAACCAAAAGAAGCTTCGCCATTAATAGCTATATCAAGAACAGTCGATGTACCTGAAACATCTAACTTCGATCCTTGTTCCATCACCAAATACCCCCGTTCAGTGATTAAACTAATTTCACCGCCATTCAATACCTCTCCTGTTTTATATAAAGGATCAGAATTTAATTTAACTGCCCCTTTAGCCAATAATTGAGCATGTTCACCAAACCATAAGGTCTGATTAGAATCAAAACTTCCTCCTGTAGGCGCTTTAATCTTCAAGGCAATTTTTCCTGCTGACGCAGAGATAGTGCCATCTATAAAAAGACTATCCTCTGCTGTCATTGAAATAGTAGAACCTGCTTCTGAAAAAATCGAACTACCATAAGCCATGGTTATGTTCTTTTTTGCAGTAAGATTTAATTTACTCGCTGTTTGTCTTAGCACTTGAGGTAGTGTCCCCATAAAACTAATACTATCTAATGATCTAGCACTTGCCCTGTTTGAAGAGCCATGGAGAAATTGCCTGTTACTCTGAGTCAAATTAATATCGGCCTTTCCTTGTAACTCAATGCTATCAAAAGCTGCATTCAAACTAATGCTTGAAAATTCGGAAAATAGGGCATGATTCGCATCAATATAATTAGTTTTGCTATCTGCATCAGTCTTATTGTGATCAGAAATAACAAACTTATTACTGGTCAAAGTTAATCGACCATTGTCATGTAAGGCTTGAGCAGATAATTTTGCCCCTAAATACAATAGCGAAGGTGTTGCACTAAGGCCGACCGCTTGCAAAGAAATATCTCCGCCTTTTCCTGCTATAAGCTCTTCATCTTCTGTCAGTCTGGCACCACCATTAGCCAAAATAGCTGAACCTTGTTCGGTAATCAGGTCGCCTTGAGCGGATAGGACAACCTCTCCACCATCAATAACTAATGCTTCTGTGGGATTAACACCTTGATTTTCGGTTAACAGGTCATTAACCCAGCGTCCCGAAACATCTAATACTGCCCCCTTTTCCAGCAGTAACTCTCCACTGGTATTTAATGCTTTATTTCGTTTGGCTGCAAAATTAAGTTTCCCTCCAGCCGAGTAAACATCACCTTTTATATTGATACTTCCCGCTTCAATCGTGATATTACTCAACGGTTTAAAGGCTAATGCAACATCTTGGGCTATTGACACATCACCCCAGGTTTTAAGTGAAAGATCTTGTAACCCCGACAAGGCCAAACGAGAAAAAGCATCACCATTATTAAAAGCAATATTTTGTGTCGCATTAAACACAGCCATATCAATTGAAAATGTACCGCCTCTAGCCATAGTGTCCAGGCTACGTTGTTTACGTCCATTGATAACCGATGCATCAAGAGTGCCCTGCCATTGTAGATCAGACGTTTTAATGGCCAGTCTTCCTGCATCTTTTCCTTCGGTATATGCTTGCTCAAAATACTTTTGCTTAGTAATACCAACGTAACGATCATCTGGATTAGCATCACTAATCTCCACTATTTGACCCGTCTGACTTTTCAAATAACTTGTTTCTATCGATCCTGCTGCGGTATCTACGGAACCACCAGAAATATCAATCAACACCCCTTTTTGAACATCAATTTGCCCGCTGGCTGTCAACTTAATGTCCCCACCCTGCGTCATTCTTTCAAACACTGAGCGCTTAATGCCTGATGTCGTAATAGAAGCATCAATAATTTCAGTTTCCTTACGTATGTCGACATTGACAATAGCATTCTTTAATACGCTATCTCTCTGAAAAGGGCTATCACGCAATTCATTACTTTTAACATTGACTTCCCCCACATTCCTTTCCATCGCCACCTTAACATCACGAATACCAGAAACGTCAATAACACTGCCCTCTTCCATAAGGATACGTCCCTGATTTCCTTGTAAAGGATCGCTCAGGTTATTGGTCGCTGTTATCTCTAGTTTTGCGGCGGGTGCAATCACCTGACTGCCCCCCTTAAACTCAATATCATGTGCAGAAAATACTATCAATGAATCGGGTTGTAATTGTTTATCAATCACCTTCCCCTTTGAATCATCAAGAGTGATGGTGGTTAAGCTATCCTCAGCAAAGGTTAATGTAGCTTTTTTGCCTAAGCCATCATCTAAATCAGTGTCTCGTGTTGTTTCTTTCCCTATCAACTGACTACCAGCAACGGCATGACCTTCTCTGGCCTGTAAGCGAATGGATCCATTGACAGTGACTGAAGTCGTTGCATTGACACGGCCATTTTGATTGACCGCAAAGCCAGCCATAGTGATATTGCCTTGTTTAGCCAAAATATCACCAAAGTTACTCACTTCCCCCCCTGTATCAACTTCAACAAGTAAACCAGCAAAGCCTTCTTTCTCTGCATTTGCCTGCTGTAAATACACTTTATCCTGACTGGCTACCAGTATAATCTGACTTTTATTGCCTGCTTTAAGTGTGCCTCTATTCTCTATTTTAGAGGCAACTAACATCAGTCTGCCCGTATCATCCACAGAAATTTCGGCACCACTCTCAATTAATATTTTTTTGAGCATCGCTTGATCCGCTTCAATAATAGCGGAGTCTAATACAAATGCAGCTTCCCCTGTTTCATCAAAAACACGAGTGATCCCACGTTCAAATACATCATCTGTTATGTTATGGGTAGAAGCGATAAAACTATTGGTGTTAATCACTGAGTCTTTACCAAAAACAAAGCCATTCTGATTAATGAGATAAACTTGGCCGTTAGCCGTTAATTTACCTAATATTCTACTGGGGTCACTCTGGCCAATTCGATTTAAAGCAACGGATGATGAACCTGGCTGAGCAAAATTAACGTGATTACCCACACCAATATTAAATTTTTGCCAGTTCATAACCGCTTTATTAGTGGTTTGGGTAATATCCATTCTATGCCCATTAATCACTTTACTGGCCGCCCCAGAACTCACCCAGTTTGTCGCCGCAACAGGTAATTCAGCCTGAACAGATTGCGACAAGGTGGTTGCTAACACGCCTGTTAATGCAAGACGAACAGCTGCCGTCATAGGATTAAGATTAAATCTTTTTCCTATTAGCTGCTGTTGTGTATTTATCGACTTTTTATTAACCATGTTTTTACCTTGTAAAAATATTATTAACTGCTATTTTTCTACTACAAATGATGAAAATACTATTAAAACCTTCAGATCTTAAACCCCTTAATCTTTAACACTCTAGAGCCTCTATCAAAACTGCATAGCCACATTAAAATGCAACCTTGATTCCCCTGAACGTACATCACCATTAGCTATTAATGGAAAAGCCAGGTCTAACGCTCCTTGCAGATACTTCCACATTTGAAACCTAGCACCCACACCACTACTAAATAAAGCAATACTTCTAGCTTGACCAGGTAATGCATTTTTAACCCAACCATTCCCGGCATCCGCAAAAAACAATAATCGAAAGTTATCTACAAATCCCCAAGATTCGGGGAGAACTCTGGGTGTATAGAGCTCTAAAGAACCCAATATTCCTTCATCTGTTAGAACCTGGCTCTCAAAATAACCTCTTACACTGCTTGCTCCACCCATTGAAAACTGCTCATTACTAATGAGTGAAGAATCAGCATATTGCCCAGAAATATTGCTTTGCATTTTCATTCCCCAAGGCAGGTCGTACATGAGTTGCCCCCCTGCTGTTATATAAAAATAATTCGCTCTGGCTCCTGCTCTTTTCGCTTCAAACTCTTTTTCATCATTACCCACGCCCCGAAAAGAAAAATTTAGACCCAGATTAAAACCCATTAACATATTATTAGCCCTTAAGTTACTACCGTACTGCAACATAAAAGGTAGATAACTAATAGGCGTAGAACTTGCATTTATATTGTCTAGCAATATATCTTCTTCAAAATTCTTATAATCAACACCTGCCGTAAAGCTATGCATATAAGATGAAGTACCTTCCAGTGTTTTTATCAGTCTGGCACCATAAATTTCACCCGCACCCAGTACATTAAGAGTACCTGCCTGAGCTATTTCTGAGTCAGACTGTGAACTGACTGCATACAAAGCTAATCGTGTATCACTATTAAAAATAGGCATGACATAAGTTCCCGAAAAAACCTCAACTTCATCAGTATTTTCTGGTGAAGTCTGAAACATAAAAGAAGCACTATGAAACTTCTGCCAAAGATTATCGTAACTGATTGATGTCGTTAACCGCGTTCGAGTCGTATCTTGTGAGTTTCGCCCCGTTAACTCAACACTGCCATGCAGCGGTAATTCATCTTTTACTTTTAAATCGACTTCTATGGTGCCAGGTGTTTTACCTGCACGCATTATCGGGATAATAGTTCTATCCCCCGTTTGCTTACTTAATTCTGTTAATTGTGCCTGCATCTCTATTAAATTAGGCACATTGCCTTCTGCCAATGCAGGGACAGAACTTTTAATTTTACCCAGTGAAAAATAACGAGAATCTTTCACTCTTAATCTTGAAATCTTACCTTCGACCACTTGCAAATAGACGACACCATTAACTACATCCTGCTCGGGTATATCAACCGTGACTGTTTTATAGCCTTTCATTTGATATATATTTTCCAGAGTAGATCTTGCCTGTTCCACCACATCAATCGACTTTTTTGGCCCTAAAAAGGGATAAACTGTCCGTTCTATTTCAGCCCTTTCCAGTAAACTATTACCCTTGACTCTTAATTCCCATAAATCAAAACCTGCTTGCTCTGATTTATTGGCATAAGCTGGCATAAGCTTTATAAACAAAAGCAAAAACAAAAACAATAGGATTGTTTTTAAAAATAAGCCTTGTTTACTGAATTTATCTAACATTTAAAGTATGCTTTATTTGTTTGTAAAAAAAATCAGGCTCTGATATCTTTGCGATACCAGAGCCTGAAGACAGAGCCATTCCATGGCTCAGTGCGAACGCATTATTGTTAATCCATCATTACAGCTGTAGGTCAGAATTTAAAACTGCAGGAATACGACAGTTGTCAACCGGCGCACCACCTGTTGCATGTGTGTATGGGTTCACTGGACCCGATAAATCTAGCTCAGCATGAGCAGCTAAAGGATAAATAGTCGGTACTGCTAATAGACCACTATCACCAAAGCTATGCTTGAATTTTCCATTTAATGCAGCTAAGACAACAGGGTTACCTGCAGAAGCAATAACCGCATCAACAATCGCTTGATTGTCATCTAACCAAGCATGGGTATTACTGTATTGAAACGTTAATTCAACCCAGTCATAGTATTTACCGCTAGCTACGTTCTCAAGCGTTGGAGCCACACCATCTACTTTAATAAAACGGAAATCATCACCTAGATCAGCATTCTTTTCTAGTGACTGAATACCTACCGCCCAACGTTGGCCAGGAAAAATATTATTAAAGTCATTACCTGTATCCGTATCAGACCCTGCATTAAGTTCATTTAAACAATCAGTCACATCACCTGATGAAGATAGCTCATGCACTTGTGTCACAGGAAAGAACTCTGGAACACCCGCAGCTTTAGCAGGTCTTGATGCTGCTGTAGAACAAGGGAAGTTTAAGAATTTAATACCATGCTGTGCTTGCGTACCTGAGCCTTCCACTCGACGACAAATATGTACTCTAGGAGATGCAGCTGGCGACGTTGCACCCGAAAATAAACCTGAAGTACCGACTTTCAACTGATCCCAGCTTGTGATTTGCCCCGTATAAATACTGGCAATCTGAGCTTTAGTCAAACTTGGCATACACGCTTTTGTTTCATCACCTACTGTACAGCTAGTAGCAATATCACCTGTAGCAATTTGTGCTTCCTGTAAGGCATCACGTAACCCTGTTGTGACAGGAATACCAAAAGTTAATGCCGCTGTACCTTGTACATTTAATAAAGCGACATCAGCCGTAGAAACAGCATCGAAACCAGCCGGTGTATTAGCATCTTTGAACTGCCCAGGATCCACATCTGATACACCAAAATCAGGTATCAAGGAATCAAATTTAGTTGCATCGGTAAGATCATAATCACAAGTGACTGAACCTAGCGATATCCCTGCTACAGGTGCTGCACCTAAAGTACATGCACTATTATCAATTTTTAAAAATTCAATAGCGGCAGAAGCTAAACCCTTAGCATCGGCAATTAATGGGCTTACCCCTTGGGCTGAACCACCTTCACTACGTTTATAAATTAATAAATTAGGCTTAGCCAAGCCAGAAATAGCTAGGTTTGCTGCACTTAATTCACATAAATAAGCATTTTGTTTTTTACCATTAATACTGTCTTTATATTTCCAGATCGGTTTTGTGCTATCACAAATCGCTTCTGCTGGAGCCACAGCACTGTTTGTAAACAGCTCTTCCATAAATTTACGCGCCGCAGAAGCACCTGATAAATAAACCACATTGGTGTTTGCTGTATTGATTAATGGCAAACCTGTCGTTTCATCTACTGAAATTGCTGCTTGTGCAGCACCCGATAACATGGCAGCAGAAATCGCTGCGCCTAATACTAAATTTTTCATAATAGTCTTTATTTAAAGTTAAAGTAAAATTAAACCGCTTTTCTTTTACGGCTAACGCCGACTAGACCCAACAGTGCAGAACCAAACATCCAAACAGCTGCAGGTACAGGTACAGCAGAAACACCAAATGTTAAGCTATCATCCGCCAATTTCCAGTCTTGAGTTGCAGCGAAACCAGTTTGAACACCAGAGAATGTGCTTACATCGATAGTCGCTAAATGAAAATCAACAGCCTCACCGTATTGTCCATTTGGATTGTAAGCCGTTGTCCCCCATAACAAAGAAGAACCAGCACCTTCCGCATGACTACCTAAAGGATTATCACTATCAGCAACAAATGTTGTATCACTAGCTATTTGATCACTATTGATTTGTTCTGCATGCACATTAAAGCCCCCTGCTGCCGAATTCATATCAGAAAATACAAAACCATTAAATTTAGTTGCATTAGAACCAGTCAATAGTAATTTGGGAGTAAAATCAGACCCTACACCCGTTGCTAAAACGGCATATTTAGTTGTCGATAAATCAGCAGATGATTTAAAAGCATTCCAATCAGCATAAACTGATAAATCAACACTTACTGAATATTCTGCATTATTAACTTCGTTTAATAATGAACCTGCCGTTAATCCTGCCGCAGCGCCTAAATCTAAAGTAAAGGTTTGTTTAGAAGTTGAATCATAAACAGATAACCAGGCATCAGAAGCCAAAGTATTATCATTTAAAATACTCGCATTGGCTGAAACAGCCCCCAAAGTCAGTGTTGCTGCAAGCAACTTTTTTGTTAAATTCTTCATGTTGTCCTCGAAAAAACTAATATTAATAACTATAAAAAGCACATATAAAAAGCAAGCCGGGGCGCATACTCATACAAATGAATCGCAACCCGGCCATCTTTGTTATTAAGACCCGTAGCTTTCCGTCCCTACCTCACAGTAGGTTTGGCAACATTGTAAAACCCGACAAATAAACTATCCCTTGTTCAGCGACTGGCTATTGAATCCTTTTCAACAACAATTCAGCCGCTCTATGACCTCTGTCAATCTAAGTTCTTATCCTGAACTGCGAACGTGGGCACATTCTTACATTTTTATTTGCAAATAAAGTGACAGTTATATGAAAGTAGTGTGAAACGTATGACAACTTTTATCTTTTAAAAACACTCCATTATCTCTGTTAAATATGTCATTACTATTAAGTAAATATGTCATTAAGATGACATGTATTACATAGGTAATTATTTTAGAATTATTAGTTGCTGTAATTAAGTTGTCACATAATTAGTCAGCCCTGAAAAAGTCGAAAGTTATGGCTAGTGGAATTGGAAAAATCACTCAAAATTTCTCCGATTATTTTTGCTAGCTGAAAATCTTGTTTCTTTACACCCCTATGTATCATTTTTAGGGAAAAGCTAAAGGCAAAAAGAAACAAAATAATGGCTCTTATCCATTTTGCTATATTCCAAGCGCAGGCAGCCATTAACAAATTAATTTCGTCACCAGCGATGCCTTTGAGAAAGTTTCGGGTTAATCTAAAATCTGATTTTAAGTGACCAATAATAGGTTCAATAGCCGCTCTTCTTCGGCAACGTTTTCTCTTTTTATCACGTTGGTAGCGGTTGTCTTTTTTTAAAGGCGGTGCGGGTAAGATGATGTGGGTATTTCCAAATTTTTTCTTTCCTATATACCCTCGATCACAGACGGCATCGGTAGCCTCTTTACCTCGGCTACTTTCAATATGAGACAGCACCTCGGATAAGGTGTGATTGTCATGAATGTTTTTTTCATGGCTGACAACACCGACAATAATATTAGTTTTCGCTGTACTGGCTATCGAGACTTTATTGCCATATTCATATTGCTTATGATCTTTTCCTTTCCCTATGCAGTAAACTGCTGGTTCATGCAGGGAGTAGATTTTGTTTTTATCTTTCGGTTGTTGCTCAAGCACCCGTTCATAAAATATAAAGTCTTTTTGGTGATAATCAAATAGGCTGTGTTTAGGTAAATTCCTGCGCAATTCACGAATCAAAATGGAGGCAATAGTGCGTAAACGTTTTAGGGCTTTCTTTGCTTTCGCTCGACGTTTAGCATGTCGAAAGTGACGGATGGCTAAGCGGCAGTTTTTAACTTCTTTTATGTAGGTTCTACGCTGTTGAATACCATAGGCTTTAGCCAGTTTGTTCAATCGATTAATGATCTTTATGGCTAATTTGGCATCTGTTGGGTAGGTAATGTTTTTTTCTTGTACCGTGGTGTCAATATTAACGGTTTCCTCTAAAGCAACCTTACCGTGTAGCCTGACACTAATCTGAAATATTTTCTGAAAGCCTTCCTTGCCAATTCGCTTTCTAAAATGCACGAGTTCAGTACTGTCGCAAGGTAACTCCAAACTTAATTCAGTCAATCCACAGAAGGCTTGATAATAAGGGTTGCGTTTAAATTGTACGACCAGCTTTTCATCACTCAGGTTTTCAAGGTATTTTAATAACTGTAAACCAACCATTAAACGAATTGGTTTGGCTGGGCGGCCTATACCGGGCGTGTAATGTTTAGCAAAATCTTGTTCAAACTCTGACCAAGGAATAACAGCAGCTAATTTCAGTAATGGATCGTGCTGATCCAGCTGCTGTAGTAGATCCATGCCAAATAAATTGGTTTGATGAGCGGTGTCAGGAGACAGTAACATTTTTCAACTTTTCGACCAGGAATTAATCTGTTATTTTAACATTTCTGGTCGTTATAGTCATCTGAAAATGGAGTTATTGCATTATATTTCAATGGGATAAGGTGTTTTTCAGGGCTGACTAATTACTTTACTTTTAGGGAGATAATAATTTTTCTAAGAATGTATCTATATGACGGATCGTAAACAGATTGTATCCATGCGGCTAACAGGGGATGACAGGAATGCCATTCAATCAATTGCTACGCGTTTATTAGTTAGAGAGTCTGATATATATCGCTTTGCAATCAACCAATTATTAACTCGCCTGGAAAAATTACTTGATTCTTCTTGCCGTGGGGTAGAGTTACTACCTCTATTTTTAGAGTTAAGGGAAGAGTTAAATTACAACCTGGGGTTTAAAAAATCTCAGTTATACAAAATCATTAATTTCAAAGAATTAGATCCTGAAAATTTAGTCCCGATGGATGATATTGAATTATTACTTTTGCCTCATCATGCTGTGAGGAATCGCCTGGGTAAACTATACAAAACGACAGAAAAGAATATTGATACGGATATCTGGTTGAAACTATATTTTGAACAGAAATACTTTCCTGAAGAAAACCCCAGTTTTTCGTAGGAGCGTCCGCCCCGGCGCGAATAAAACAGGCTCTTTACTTTTATTATTCAATCAAAAGAATCGCGCCGAGGGCGGATGCTCCTACAAATAGGGAGGATATTTTTATTAGGCTTGAATTTAACAAAAATAAAAAATGGAAACCTTGATTCCATGCTATTTCATCAAGGCGACTAAAGCTAAATTTAAGGGTCTTGAACTACAAACCTGCTAATAAATCTTGCTTAATATCTTGCACATTTTCAAGACCCACAGATATTCTGACTAAACTATCTGTGATGCCCGCTTCTGCTCTGACTTCTGCTGACAATCTTCCATGCGTTGTCGTTGCGGGATGTGTAATCGTAGTTTTTACATCACCTAGATTAGCAGTAATTGATAACATTTTTGTTGAATCTATCAATTTCCAAGCCTGTTCTTTTCCACCTTTCAATTCAAAACTAACCACACCACCAAAATGACTTTGCTGTTGCTTGGCTAGTTCATGCTGAGCATGGGACTCAAGGCCTGGATAATGTACTTTAGCAACTGAGTCTTGATTTTCTAACCATTTAGCTAATTCAAAAGCATTATCACAATGCGCCTTCATCCGTACCGCCAAGGTTTCCAAACCTGATAAAAACACCCACGCATTAAAAGCACTCATGGTTGCCCCACCTGTACGCAAATAGGGATAAATATTTTTTTCTATAATTTCATCACTGGCAATAACGGCTCCACCAACACAACGCCCTTGACCATCAATATATTTAGTGGCCGAATGCACAATAATATCAGCACCTAGTTCCAACGGTTTTTGTAGCACGGGGGTACAAAAAACATTATCTACAACCAACAAGCAACCATGTTTATGCGCAATATCTGCTAAAGCTTTAATATCGGCTATTTCAATCATTGGATTTGATGGGGTTTCTAAAAATAGAAACCGGGTATTGGGTTTTATTGCCGCTTCCCAAGCAGTTAAATCAGTTAATTTAACAAAATCTGTTTCAACACCAAATTTTCCAAAATAGTTCTGGAACATTAAAATTGTGTTTCCAAAAACACTGCGTGATGAAACAACATGATCGCCCGCTTTTAATAAGCCCATTCCAACAGCCATAATAGCGGCCATACCTGAAGCAAAAGCTAAGCAACGTTCTCCCTTTTCCATTAAAGCTAAACGCTTTTGAAAAGTATCAACTGTCGGATTAGTAAAACGAGAATAGATATTACCTGGGACTTTCCCTGTAAATTTTAATGATGCTTCTTCAGCACTTTTAAACACATAACTGGATGTCGCAAAAATAGGCATACTATGCTCACCTTCGTGAGTTCTGTCATGCCCAGCTCTAATGGCTTGTGTTTCTAATGAGTATTCGTTCCAGTCAAAATCTGTCATTTTTATAAATAAACTATCTTCTTCGTTTAACAAAAAGGGCCTTTAGCTACGATTTATATCTATTTAATCGCGGCTAAAAGCCCCTCCTACTTTTATCAAATTAATTTTATACCGTTGAACACAAAGGTATAACTAATCTTTTTGATTAATCAATTAGCATTCTGAATATCAATAATAAAGTTATCAGCGTTGCGTCCTGTTTGCGCATCATCATTTCTTAAGTTATTAATACGTTCTAAATATGCATCATCAATATCACCTGTTATGTATTCACGATTAAAACATGAGGTATCAAAATGAGTGATTTTTGAGCTTTTTCCTTTAACGGCATCGATTAAGTCTTCTAAATCCTGATAGATCATTTTATCAGCACCAATCGCATCTCCCACTTCATCTCCAGTACGGTTATGTGCTATTAACTCTTCAACAGCAGGCATATCTATACCATAAACATTTGGATGTCTAACTGCGGGTGCAGCCGATGCAAAATATACTTTTTTAGCGCCCGCATCTCTAGCCATTTGAATGATTTGTTCTGAGGTTGTTCCTCTTACTACTGAATCATCCACTAATAATACATTTTTACCTTCAAACTCTAAATCAATAGCATTAAGCTTTTGCTTAACTGATTTTTTACGCATTTTCTGACCAGGCATAATAAAAGTTCTGCCAATATAGCGGTTTTTCATAAAACCTTCGCGAAACTTAACACCTAAATTATTGGCCATTTGCAATGCAGACGTTCGGCTAGTATCAGGAATAGGAATAACCACATCAATATCATGATCAGGCCATTCTCTTAATACTTTATCGGCTAATTTTTCACCCATTCTAAGACGAGCTTTGTAAACAGAAATATCATCAATAATAGAATCGGGTCTTGCAAAATAGACATATTCAAAGATACAAGGGCAATGGTCAACAACATCTGAACATTGTTTTGTATGTAGTTTCCCCGTCGCTTCAATAAAGACAGCTTCGCCTGGCTCGATATCTCTGGTTAATTCAAAATCCAATACACTTAATGCTACATTTTCAGAGGCAACCATAAAGTCAGAACCATTTTCAGTTTTTCTTTCACCAAAGACGATAGGTCTAATGCCATGCGGATCTCTAAATGCTAGAACTCCGTAACCTGCAATCATAATAACGACAGCATAAGCACCTTTACAACGCTTATGAACTGCTGCAACCGCTTTAAAAATGTCATTCTCATCAATGCGTAATTTTCCTAAAGCTTGTAATTCATGTGCAAATACATTGAGTAAAATCTCTGAATCAGAATTAGTATTTAAATGACGCTGATCTTCTTTGAACAGTTCTTTTTTTAACTCTTCCGTATTGGTCAAATTACCATTATGAGCCAAAGTCAGGCCAAAAGGAGAGTTCACATAAAAGGGCTGGGCCTCTGCAGAACTTGAACAGCCTGCTGTTGGGTATCTAACATGTGCGATTCCCATTGAACCTCTGAGCTTTATCATTTGCTCATCAGAAAATACATCGCGTGTTAATCCATTATCTTTTCGCAAATAAAATCGACCGTCGTCACAAGTCACAATACCTGCAGCATCTTGACCTCGATGTTGTAAAACGGTAAGAGCATCATATAACTCTTGATTGACATTTTGGTGAGAAACAATACCAGCAATACCACACATGTTTTTAAACCTTTGTATTTAATATTTCACATATCCCGCCAAACCTGACGGAATATTGTCATCCAACCAAACGGCTAATGATTGAAAAGGTGGAATTAAAAGTGACTCTTTCCACCATGAATCTTCTGGCAAAGGGGTTAACCCCGCCAACATAATAATAATCGCAACAACAACGAGTCCTCGCACTATTCCAAAAATCATCCCTGCAAATCGATCTGACCCTGTGAGTCCTGTTTTCTTAACTAACTCCCCTAACAAGTAACTAATTATAGCTCCCATAATGAGAGTAAGAAAAAATAACACAGCAAATGCTGCTGCAATTCTTGCTGAAGGATAACTAATAAGGCCTTCAAGAAAACTTGAAAAATCTCGACTAAAAGTTAAACCAACCCATATAGCGAAGACCCATAAGACTAAAGAAAATGCTTCTCTAATAAAACCTCTAACTAACCCAATAATTGATGAAATTAATATCAACCCAATAATAGCGTAATCAATCCAAATCATTTGATCCATCATACTAACAATTCCTCATAAACTTATGCATTGATCGATCAATATTTTAATGAGCTCAAAATACTTTTCATATTATTAAGCCTGTCAATTTTAGCTTTCATTTTTTCTGCTCTATTTTTATCAAGCTCCGGCCCTACCAACACTTTATGAAACACTCCTTTCTCTGTTTTTATTCGCTTAATACTGACAGGGAAACCTTGCCTCCTTACTTTATTCTGCAAAGCGATAGCATTAATCTCACTTTCAAATATACCAAGCTGAATAAACCAACTCTGCATCGGCTTAGCTATGACCTTGTCTTCAATTTTTTTAAATACTTGTGGCCGGGGTAAATTCACAACATCATCAATACTTTTTGGTTTTTTTGACTGTTCAAGATCAGAAATTCTATTCGGTATTTGTGGTATTTCAAGCATTCCGATCCTTTTACCTGATTGATTAATAGGATCATCAAACAACATAGGTACAAAAATAGCGGCTAATGATGTAATAACAACAGCCCCAACCACCCTTTGTTTTAATTCTTGATCCATAAAATCACCTCAACTATTTTCAGCTTTAAGCAAATATTCTGATACTAAAAAAAATGAGCCAAATACCAAAATCAAATCATTTTCCTCTGACTTTTCGCATGCGGCAAGATAGGCTCCTGAGAAATTTTCAAATCCTAAATTAATTTTTTCTAAACCACAATTGTTAAAATACACCTGCATTTGAGGTTCACTTACTGCTCGCGAATGAGAAAGGGGCACAAAGAACCAGTCACTAATAACTGGTTTTATAATATTAATAACCCCTTCTATATCCTTATCCTTCATCATTGCAAAAACAGCATGAATTTTTTTATCTGGAAAATCACTTTCTAAATAATTAAGTAATGCTGAAACAGCTTGAGGATTATGTGCCACATCTAGTAACACAGGAACTTTACCTTCAATTATCTGAAAACGACCTTTTAACTGAATATTTTGTAATCCCTGTCGAATGGATTGTTTTGAAACGGGTAATAGATCTTCCATTTCAGTCACTGCCATAAGGACGGAAGATGCATTATGATATTGATGCTCACCTTTTAATGCTGGCCTGGGGAGATCATAATAGTTACGTTGCTTGTTTCCTAAGCAACTCCACTCCCATCCATTTGTATTATGCTGAAAGCTAAAGTCCTGATTTATAGTTCGCAACAGCGCGTTAGTTATATCCGCTTGTTGTGCTAAAGCATTGGGGGGATTAACATCACCAATAATTGCGGGTTTATTTTTTCTGAATACCCCTGCTTTTTCATAGGCAATAGCTTCTCGTGTTTCCCCCAACCAATCAATATGATCAACACTGATACTACTTACTATTGAAGTGTCTGAATCTATAATATTCACAGCATCAAGTCGTCCCCCTAGGCCGACTTCAAGTAATTGAACATCTAAGTCTGATCGCCAGAAAATATCCAAGGCTGCGAGTGTTCCAAATTCAAAATAACTGAGTGATACATCATTTCGAACTTCGTCTATGCGCTCAAATGCTTTACAGATAAGCTTATCAGAAACAGACTGACCATCAATTCGTATCCTTTCGTTATACTTTAAAATATGAGGTGATGTATAGGCTCCAACGCGGTAACCTTGCGCTCGATAAATAGCTTCCAAATAAGCAATGCATGAACCTTTTCCATTGGTTCCGGCAACTATAATCGTAGGTGGTTTAACAGCATCTGGATTAAGTGCTTTATATACAGTTGCAGCACGTTCCAGCCCTAGGTCTATAGATCGAGGATGAAAGCCTTCTTGCCAATTTAGCCAATCTAAAAGTGAATTAAAGCGTGCCATACTAATTAGGATTGTTATTGCTCAGTATCAATGCTCTAGGTTTTTCTCTGTCTCACCAATATAAGAAGACATCAGCATAGCTAAAACACTGCTGATTTTCTCTCTCATTTCACGACGATCAACAATCATATCTATTGCGCCATGTTCAAGTAAAAACTCACTACGCTGAAAGCCTTCAGGCAATTTCTCTCTTACAGTTTGTTCAATCACTCGAGGCCCAGCAAAACCAATTAATGCTTTCGGTTCAGCGACATTAATATCACCTAACATAGCCAAACTAGCCGAAACACCACCCATTGTTGGATCAGTCATAAACGAAATATAAGGAAGTTTAGCTTCTGACAATTTAGTTAATGCTGCACTTGTTTTTGTCATTTGAAATAATGAGTATAAAGACTCTTGCATGCGAGCCCCGCCACTTGCCGTAAAAACAATAAATGGCACGCCTAATTCTAGACTCCTATTAACACCTCTTACAAATTTTTCACCCACAACCGAGCCCATTGACCCACCCATAAAGCTAAAATCAAAAGCAGCTACAACAATTCCTTTTCCATGTAATGACCCTTGCATTACCACTAAAGCATCATTCTCTTTACTACTTTTTTGAGCTTGGCTTAATCGATCTTTATATTTTTTTGAATCCTTAAACTTTAAAGGATCATTTGCTTTTAATCCTTCAGCAATTTCGACACGCCCTTCTTCATCTAAAAACATATTCAAACGTGTTCTAGCTGAAATCCGCATGTGGTGTTCACATTTAGGACAAACACTAAAGTTTTTTTCCAATTCTGCATTGTATAAAATTGCATCACAGCTAGGACATTTATTCCACAAACCTTCTGGAACAGTTGCTTTTTTTAAAGACGACTCTGTTCTAATTGTTGTTGGGATTAATTTTTCAAACCAATTCATCGTATATACTCCGAGTCTATTCCTAACTATCCATTGCTTGACGCATGGATTTTATTAATTCAATTATTTCTTTTTTAGCTTGTTCTGGGTCATCTAAGTTTGCTTCAATTTTACTAATAAAAGCACTCCCCACCACAACACCATCGGCTAAACTAGCGATCCTTTTTGCCGTCTCTGCATTCTTAACACCAAAACCAACACCAACCGGTAAATCAGTATGCTGTTTAATTTCTGATAATTTACGTTCAACGTCAGCAGTATCTAAATGACCCGCGCCAGTAACACCTTTAACAGAAACATAGTATAGGTAACCACTTCCTACTGCATCCATTTTTTTAATTCTATCGACTGGGCTATTCGGCGCCAATAAAAATATCTGATCAATATCTCTGGCTTTTAATAATGCCACACACTCTTCAGCTTCTTCTGGTGGCAAATCAACCGTTAATACTCCATCAACTTCTGCACGTTGCGCAGCATTAGCAAATTCTTCATAACCCATTATTTCAATAGGATTTAAATACCCCATCAACACAACCGGCGTAGTTTGATCTGTTTTTCTAAATTCAGCCGTTAAACTTAAAACTTTTCTTAATCCTGTGTGATGCTCTAATGCACGTTCACTAGCTCTTTGTATAACAGGGCCATCAGCCATAGGATCAGAAAAAGGAACCCCTAATTCAATCACATCAGCGCCTGCTTCCACCATTGCATGCATCATGGGTACTGTAAATTCTGGAAATGGATCACCCGCAGTAATAAAGGGGATAAGTGCTTTACGACCTGTTTTAGCTAATTCATCAAAACGAATTTTTAAGCGGCTCATAAGTCAACCCCTTCTCTAATTCTGACGGTATGCATATCTTTATCACCTCGCCCTGACAAGTTAACAATAATAATTTTATCTTTAGCCATCGTTGGCGCTAATTTAATGGCATAAGCTAAAGCATGACTAGATTCAAGGGCAGGAATAATACCTTCTAACTTAGTTAGAGCATAAAACCCTTCCATTGCTTCATCATCAGTAATATTGACATATTCAGCTCTGCCTGTATCTTTCAACCAAGAATGTTCTGGGCCAACACCAGGATAATCAAGCCCAGCTGAAATTGAATGAGTTTCTATAATTTCCCCATCATCATCAGCCATCAGATAAGTTCTATTACCATGTAATACACCTGGTCTACCTGCGCATAAAGGTGCAGAATGACGACCTGTCTCAACACCATCACCAGCGGCCTCTACACCGTAAATCTTTACAGACTCATCATCAATAAAAGGATGAAATAAACCGATAGCATTAGAACCACCACCAACACATGCAACTAAAGCATCAGGTAACCGCCCAGTTTGCGTAATGCACTGTTCCTTTGCTTCACGTCCAATAATAGTTTGAAAATCACGAACCATAGCAGGGTAAGGATGCGGCCCAGCAACTGTACCAATGATATAAAAAGTATCATCAATATTTGTAACCCAATCTCTCATTGCTTCGTTTAAAGCATCTTTCAAGGTACTTGAACCTGAATGAACGGGTACAACTTTTGCACCTAACAAATTCATACGGTAGACATTTTGTTTCTGTCTTTCGACATCAACAGCCCCCATGTAAACAACACATTCCAAACCTAGTCTTGCCGCAACAGTCGCTGTTGCAACACCATGTTGTCCTGCACCTGTTTCAGCAATAATTCTGGTTTTACCCATTCGTTTGGCTAATAGTGCTTGGCCAATTGTATTATTAACTTTATGTGCGCCTGTATGATTAAGGTCTTCACGCTTTAAATAAATCTGTGCACCACCTAATTCTCTACTCCAGCGTTCAGCATGGTATAAAGGAGAGGGTCGCCCAACATAATGCTGTAAATCAGCATCTAACTCTGCAATAAATTCAGGGTCTTTCATGTAGCGTTCATACGCTTCATTCAATTCCGTAATAGCAGGCATTAAAGTTTCTGCCACAAAAATTCCGCCATAAGGGCCAAAATGGCCTCGTTCATCCGGCATGTTATACATGTATTTACCTGTCGCCTTCATTAATCGCTTGAATAAATGCAGCCATTTTAGCTACATCCTTAATACCTTTACTACTTTCAACCCCGCTACTGACATCCAGTGCATAAGGTTTAACTGATTGAACTGCTTGCTTTGCATTATCCACTTGCAAGCCACCTGCTAAAACTACAGGTAAGGAGCAGTTTTTGGGAATTAACTCCCAATCAAATTTGCTTCCACTTCCACCCTTAATACCAGGGTGATATGCATCCAGCAATATAGCCGATGCATCATTATATTCTTCAGCTAAAGCCATAACATCCAGTTCTGGCTTCATTCTAATAGCTTTCATATAAGGCTTATTATAAAGCCTACATTGCTGAACAGTTTCATCTCCATGAAATTGAATGCAATCAATAGCAACATTATTCAATACTTCGCGTATTTGAGGTTCTGTCTCATCAACAAACAATGCCACTACAGTTACAAAAGCAGGCAACGCTTTAACAATCTCAACAGCCTTTTCTATACTGACATGTCTAGGACTCGGCGGATAAAAAACCAAGCCAATAGCATCGACACCAAGATTAGCTGCACTTACCGCATCAAACACCTTAGTAAATCCACATATTTTAACGCGAGTTCGCATTCTACGCCCTATAAAATCAAGGCGATTAGGATACCATAAAAGTCCTTTTAGGACTTAGGATTTCAGGCTAGATGCCCATATAATTTTAGATAATTTATTGCTGATTAAATATAAAAACTTCGCACATATAAGAATTGCTCGTTAGAATAGCGCTAACACGATAAAAAAATTGAATAATAATGAATAATATTTACACCGTTCTAAAGCATATTTCAGGGCTAGCACTTATGTTTTTTACTATTTCACTTATATTAGTCATCACTGACTTGGAAAATATTGCTAAGGTAGAGCTCTATACTTGGATTATGAATTCAGTGCTAATCATTGCTTTTTTTATTATTAATAAATGGTGTAACAAAAAATTGCTGCCATGTTAACAATATAGAAAAACTTAAGATTGACTCCCACTCTCTTTTAGCAAGCTAAGCCTTACTTTTTTTAATTATTATGATAAATATTAAATTAGTTTTTTTGAGTGTAATTTTTACGTTGCTTCCAAACTTTTCATCAGCAACAGTTTTGACTTTGTACGATGACACGCAAGCTAATTTGCCCAACAATCAGCAATGGCTCAGTTACTTTGCTACAGGATCAGTTACAACTAGTGCATCTGTTCATGGTGTAAACATGCAAACTGATAACAATGCAAAAGCTGGTTTTAGTAATTATCCAGTCCTTCCTTTTGGGTTTAAAAACCCAGCTTTTCCAGCATTAGATAGCAATACTGGCTTTACCCTAAGCTTCTCAATGCAATTAAATAATGAACAGCATATAAGCAATTATCGTTCAGGGTTTAATGTTATTCTGCTGGATAAAAATAGCCAAGGTGTTGAATTAGGTTTTTGGCAAGACTCTATCTGGTCACAAAGTGATAGTCCTTTATTTCAAGCCAAAGACGAGCAAGTTAGTTTTAATACTTCTAACCATCTTATCTCTTATAATTTAACATTATTTGACAATAATTTTTTTCTTGCCCAAGACGATAATTTGTTATTAACAGGCGACTTAAAAGATTACAGTGCTTTTAGCGGTGACCCTTTGGGATCTATTCCATACTCCCTATCAAGCTACCTTTTTCTTGGTGACAATAGCTCCAGTGCTTTAGCAGATGTAACGCTAGGAAGAATAACTCTCTCTGACACGCCACAATTTATTGTCCCCCTTCCTCCATCAATTGGTTTTATGTGCCTTGGCTTAATGGGGTTATTTCGATATAAAAAAAGCAATGCCTCGAATACCTACTCGCTTTAAATTTAAAATCTATTGAACCTATCTTTTCTGTTCGAATCCAGATTTATTCGGTTTGCTTCTCAACAAGAAGCAAACCTTTATTGATACTTTGTTGGATCAGCCACCTGAGCCTCATCAAAACCAACCTTTCTTAATCGACAAGCATCACATACACCACAAGCTCGACCCTCTTTATCTGCTGAATAGCAAGAAACTGTCTGTTTATAATCAACATTTAACGATATACCCTGTTTAATAATATCGGCTTTGCTGAAATGAATCAGTGGTGCATGAATGTTAATTTTTTTACCTTCAACACCAGCTTTGGTTGCTAAATTGGCTAAATGTTGAAATGCTTCAATAAAAGCAGGACGGCAATCAGGGTAACCAGAATAATCTACCGCATTAACACCGATAAATATATCGTGTGCTTCTATTACTTCAGCCCACCCCAAAGCAAAAGATAAAAACACCGTATTTCTAGCCGGCACATAAGTAACAGGAATCCCTTGTTGTGGACTTTTTGGCACGTCAATATGATCATCTGTTAGGGCCGACCCCCCTATCGCACCCAAGCCTAAATTAATCACTTTATGTTCTTCAACTTGATACTGTTGAGCAATTATTTTTGCTGAATTTAACTCCGCATTATGCTTTTGCCCATAATTAAAACTTAAAGCATAGCATTGGTAACCTTGCTTAAGAGCTTGGGCCAAAACGGTAATTGAATCTAATCCCCCAGATAATAGGATTATTGCTTTCTTTTGCATGTATTATTTTCACTTTCCTTGGGCATCATCCCAAAGATACTTATGTAATTGAATTTGGAATCGGACAGCTAAGTTATCATTAATAATATTTTCAGCCAGTGCTCTTGGCTGCATTTCCCCCATCACGGGTGAAAATAAAACCTCACAGCGATTAGCTAAATCATACTGCTGCATAATTGATTTAGACCATTCATAATCAGCCATATCAGCTATCACAAACTTCACTTGATCTTTTGTAGATAAATATTCAATATTTTGATAAATATTTTTATCCATTTCAGCCGATGCGGGTGTTTTTAAATCCATCACCTTAACAACTCTATCATCAACTAAAGAGACATCAATTGCACCGCTGGTTTCTAAAGAAACGATATAGCCTTTATCCAAAAGTTGCTTCATTAACTGATGAGAGTTAACTTGAGCTAAAGGTTCTCCGCCTGTCACAGTAATATATTTTGCCTTATATTGATCAACTTTTTCAATAATAGACTCAATTGATTGCCTTTCACCTCCAGTAAAAGCATAAGCTGTATCACAATAACTACATCTAAGAGGACAACCTGTTAATCGAATAAATACGGTAGGCAAACCAATAGTATTACTCTCGCCTTGCAGAGAATAAAAAATCTCTGTGATTTTTAAAGAATTTTCCATTAACGCTGCATTTCATTAATTTGCATCAATTTTTTTTCTGCTAAATGAGCAGCCGTTGTTTCTGGGTGAGCAACCGTTATTTGACTAAAATAATCACGAGCTTGTGCCATATTTTTATGTTCAAATTCTATATAACCTAGCTTTAATAAGGCATCAGGCACTTTTGGGCTACCGGCATATTTCATAACAACTTTTAGAAAGGCATCTTTAGCCGCATCCATATTTTGATTCACTTTATAAGCTTCGCCTATCCAGTATTGCGAATTATCCGCAAATTCACCTGTTGGAAAGTCTTTAATCAAAGATTTAAATGCTGTTATTGAACGCGTAGTATGGCCATTCCTTAACAACTGATAAGCCTCTTGATAAAGCTGTTTTTCAGTGATAACAGGTAAAGATTCAACATCTTTTGAATCAGCTGTTTTTGTTTTAACAACTTCTTTTTTTATAGACTTGGAAGCTTCCGTTTTAACACCTCCTTCGGCTCTATTCTCGACTAAATTAGTTTCAGTTAATTCTTGTAACCGTAAATCAAGATCAGAATAAATATTTCCTTGTCTCTTTTTTAAGTCAGTTATTGTTTGTGACTGTTCCTCAACAACACCCCTTAGTTGCTGAACCTCAAGTTGTAACTGCTCCAATCGTCCTAATACTTCATAAATAGCATTTGAAGAGGCTGATGAAGAACCAAGCCCTGTCCCTACAGGATAAATAGAATTATCAATAACTGGAGGTAATACTCTAGAACCCGCATACACACTAGAATAAGCGCATAACATGACAAGTAATATGTTTTTCATTTACTTCACCTGATAAACAATTTCAACGCGACGGTTGAGCGTCCAAAACGATTCCCCCATTCCTTCAGAAGCTGGTTTTTCTTCACCTAAACTAACCACTTCTAGCTGTTGACTCGAAACACCTTGTACCTTCATCATTCTATAAACAGATTTAGCCCGTTGTTCGCCCAAGGCAATGTTATATTCTCTTGAACCCTGTTCATCGGTATGCCCTTCCAGCATGACGCGTTGCTGAGGATGGCTTAATAAATATTGAGCATGTGCCGCGACTATTGAAACAAATGCCTGTTCAATCTGACTACTGTCATGCTTAAATAAAATAGTCTGATTAGAAAGAGGATTGGCAGGATCGCTAAACTCAGATCCTAATTGACTCAAAATATTTTCATCGCTTGCACTTAATTCATCCGCTGTTAAGCCTTGCGTTAAAACTTGTTCACCTGAAATAGAAGCATCATTTAATGCGCTAGTCACCAACACTTCTTTTTCAGTTTTTAAATCAGCATCCAGTAAACTTGCATCTTTTTCTTCTGTTGAAGTACAGCCTGTTAAAATTACCGTGCTGGCTAAAAAAGTTAACGCTATTTTATTAATTTTCATTTTAAATCTCTTTATTTAAAGGTACTTCAATTTATTCTATTAAACCTGCAGAATACATTCTAATGAGACCAAGCAGGCTCTCGAACATCGCCACTATCAAAAGTAAAGCTCTGTTGCATTCGACCATCCGTTGATACGGCTGATAAGATACTTTGACTTCCTTTTTTTGCTGCATATAAAACCATATCACCATTAGACGAAAAACTAGGTGATTCATCGTTTTTTCCTGCCGTTAAAACATTAACTGTCTGGGTAGCCAAATCCATCACTGCAATTCTATAATCACCTCTATTGGCATGTACCATGGCGATACTACGTCCATCTGAAGAAAACTGGCCTCGGGCGTTATAATCGCCATTAAATGTTAATCGACTAGAGCGGCCACCTTGGCTTGAAACTGTATATAACTGAGGCTTCCCACCACGATTTGAGGTATAAACTATTGTTTTACCATCGGGAGACCATGAAGGCTCTGTATCAATGGCATAACTTTTAGTCATTCTTATTAACTTCTGGTCTTTTAAATTTAAAATATAAATATCAGGACTTCCCTCTTTAGATAATGTTAAAGCCAGTTTTAACCCATCGGGGGAAAACGATGGTGCTCCATTAATCCCTCTAAAAGATGCCACTTTTCTTCTGTTACCATCAGCGAGTCTCTGGATATAAATTGCTGAGCGTTTATTCTCAAAAGAAACATAAGCAATTTCATTACCATCAGGTGACCATGCAGGAGACATTAAAGGCTCCCATGATGATGCGACAGGCCTTGGGTTAAAACCATCAGCATCAGCCACTAATAACTTGTACAATTTTCTTTTCTTACTGCCTACTTTGGAGGTAGTGATATAAGCAATTCGACTGCTAAAAACACCTTTTTTACCTGTTAATTTTTCATACACTACATCACTGATATGATGTGCTGTTTTTCTTAATTCATTTTTTTTAACTGTTAAACGGTAACCTAATATCGCACTGCCTTTAAAAACATCAAATAATTGAAATTTAACCTCATATTGCCCCATCACCTCATCAATAAGACCTATGAGTAAATACTCCTGACCTAATGCTCTCCAATTTCTAAAATTTACTGTATCTCCAGCCTTAGGCTGGGTCAACATATCACTTTCACTCAAGGTTTTAAACAATCCACTGCGTGATAAGTCAGAGCTTATAATCTCAGATAAATTCACAGGGGCTGCTGGAATCGAGGCCTGCCAACCAAAAGGAGCTACAGCAAGAGGAACAGCAGCTTCTACCCCTTTGGTAATCTCAATCGATAACTCAGAATGAGCAAAGGGGGAGAATAAAATAATAAAACTAACAAAAAATATTTTTCTAAAAAACACACACATCATATTTAAATTATCTTTAAGCTATTTAGGGTTAAAATTAAAAGTAAACGATCTAAAATGCTTACTAAATAACGTTCTACTTTTAGGTACGGGTAATGGTGATGCTTTCCTCACTGCATTAACAGCTGACTGATCAAATATGTTATCGCCACTTCCTCTAATAACTTGAGCATCCATAACATCACCAGAAGGTAACAATTTGACTCTTATTGTACAACTCAGACCTTTTGCCGATGTAAGCGGCCTGATCCAGCTACTATTCACTTGTTGTTGAATAGCAGCAGTCACTGATTGCGTTGTTCTTTGGTTTTTGGCTGACTCGGCTTTTTCTGCCTCAATCTGTTTTTGCCTTTGCGCTTCTATTTCAGCTTCTTTACGTTGCTTCTCAGCTATCAACGCCTGTTGTTTCTTTTCCTCTGCCTGACGCTTCTGTTCACGTTGTTCTAACTCTGCTTTTTTCGCAGTATCTATGCGTTTTTTTTCTGCCGCATATAAATCATCAAGTCGCTTTTTCTCAGTTAATTTTTGCTGTTTTATTTTTACCAATCGAGCAGCTTCTAATACTTTTTGCTGTTTTATTCGATCTAATTTTTGTTGCTCTACAAGAGCCTGTTGTTGCCGTTTTTTAGCCAATACTTTTGCTTGTTTTTCTTCATGCTGTCTTTGTTTCTTGGCTTCGCGCAACAGCTTTTGTTCTTTTTTTCGTTTTGTCTCTAATTTTTGTTGATGCTTTGTTTGAGCAATACGTTTATTTTCTTCTTTATCTTTTAACCGATTAGCTTCTTGTTGAATTTTTTTATCATCTAAAACCGAGGCTTTAATAATCTCAGGTAACTCTTTTTGTTTAATTAATTCTGACTCATCCTTCAGGTTTATCCCAAACGCCCCAAATATCATTAGATGTAAAGTTAAAGCGAGGGTGAAATACACGCCAAATTTTTGAATAACTGTCATATTTTATTGTTCAAACGAACTAGTCATCAAGCCCACACTCGGTACACCTGCATTTTTTAAAGCGGCCATAACACTCACAACCTTTCCATAAGCGACCGTTTGATCTCCCCTAATGTAAACTTGAGTCTTCGGTTTATTTCTTAAGACTGCGGCAACACGATAAAGCAAAATTTCAGCCGTCACTGCTTCATCATTATTTTCGCCAATATCTATAAAATATTGCCCTAATTTATTAACAGAAACAATAACGGGGGGTTCATTTTCTTGCTCAACAGGCGATGTATCAGCTTGCGGTAAATCAACCTCAACACCTGTTTGAACCAAGGGTGCCGTAATCATAAAAATAATCAATAACACTAAAGTAACATCAATATAGGGGACAACATTGATTTCTGCCATTGGCTTTCTACGTTTAACTCGACGAGCCATTAGCTATGTGCCTGTCTCTGCAATAACACGACAAATTCATCAACAAAAAGCTCATAACGACTCGCCATCTTATCTAAGCGCGTTGAAAAAAAGTTATAACTCACAACAGCAGGAATAGCAGCAAACAAGCCAATCGCGGTGGCAATGAGTGCTTCAGCAATTCCTGGTGCCACATGTGCTAAAGTAGCCTGCTTAACATCACCCAATGCTCTAAAAGAATTCATAATCCCCCAAACCGTGCCAAATAGGCCAATATAAGGACTAGTTGATCCCACGGAAGCTAAAAAAGGCAAGTTGTCTTCCAATCGATCCAGTTCCCGGGTCATAGCAATATTCATTACTCTTTGTGCACTTTCAACTTGAATAACAGGACTGGCTTGTTTTTTCTGCATTCTTGAAAATTCTTTATAACCATCTAAGAATATTTTTTCTATACCTTCTGATTCAAACTCACTCTCTGATATTTTTTTATATAATTGATCTAACTCCTGTCCTGACCAAAACTCTTCTTCAAACGCTTCAGTTACTTCGAAAGCTTGTCTAAATTCTTTACGTTTATAAAAAATAAATGTCCAAGAAATAACTGAAGCGAGCAATAAAATAAACATCACAAATTGCACAACAAAACTTGCATTTGTAATTAGGTGAAAAACGGATAAATCGTTGTTCATAATAGCTTTTGTAATAAATTATCAGGAATAGCCTTCGGCTTCATCGTTGTTGGATCTAAACACGCGATGCGAACATTGCCTTTACACAATACATCACCATTTCGTGTTACGGTTTGTTCAAAATTCAAACTGACTTTCTTCGCTTGCGTCACTTGAGCTGTTGCTTCAAGCTCATCATTAAAACGAGCGGGTGCTAAATAATCAATCTGAACAGATCTGACCACAAAAATTAGTTTTTGTTCAGCAATTAATTGATCTTGTTCAAATCCCATATCTCGAAGCATTTCTGTTCTTGTACGTTCAAGGAATTTTAAATAATTTGCATAAAATACCACGCCACCTGCATCGGTATCTTCATAGTAGACCCTGATGGGCCAATGGAAAGTTTTCATATTTTTTACCTTAGGTACGACAATAACTATATCTCAGAATATTCAGATAAAACCTTGATTCCATTTTATTGCATCAAGGCTACAATTGCGCATTATTTAAAAATCTCACCACTATCCTGCTCTTGCACGGGTGCTTTTAAACCAAAATGTAGATAAGCTTTTGCCGTAACAACACGTCCTCTAGGTGTGCGCATTAGAAAACCTTGTTGCAATAAGTAGGGTTCCAAAACATCTTCAATGGTGCCGCGTTCTTCGCTAATAACTGCCGCCAAGGTGTCTAAGCCTACTGGACCACCTTCAAAATTATCAATCATTGCTAATAATAATTTTCTATCTAAAGAATCAAAACCGTTATTATCAATTTTTAACATTTTTAGAGCTTGGGCTGCAATATCACTGGATATAATTCCATTACCTTTTACTTCAGCAAAGTCACGCACACGACGTAATAATCGGTTAGCAATTCGAGGGGTTCCTCGTGAACGCCTAGCAATTTCATCAGCGCCTGTAGGCTCAATACTAATGCCTAATACTTTCGCTGACCGTGTAACAATGGTTGATAGCTCTTTTACAGAATAAAATTCCAAACGTTGAACTATGCCAAAACGATCTCTTAAAGGAGAAGTTAATAATCCAGCTCGCGTGGTTGCACCCACTAAAGTAAATGGAGGCAAATCGAGTTTAATTGATCGTGCGGCTGGACCCTCACCAATCATAATATCAATTTGATAATCTTCCATAGCTGGGTATAGAATTTCTTCTACCGCTGGACTTAATCGATGAATCTCATCAATAAACAGTACATCGTGAGCTTCAAGATTAGTTAATAAAGCGGCAAGATCACCTGCTTTATCTAAAACAGGGCCTGAAGTTTGACGAATATTAACCCCCATTTCTGTGGCAATAATATTAGATAGTGTGGTTTTCCCTAAACCTGGAGGGCCAAAAATTAATACATGATCTAAAGCTTCACTTCTTGCCGTTGCTGCTTTGATGAATATTTCCATCTGCAAACATAACTCTTCCTGCCCAATATAATCAGCTAATCGCTTAGGACGAATAGCTCTATCTTGGCGTTCTTCATCCGTCGATCCAATAGAAGAAATGAGGCGGTCACTTTCAATCATCTACCCGCAGCTCCCTGTAATGCGAGTTTAATAATATCTTCACAAGTTTTATCTTCTTGAGCAATATTCTGCACCATTTTACTGGCATCTTGCGGTTTATAGCCTAAAGCACAAAGCGCACTTATCGCTTCTTGCTTTGGATTGACCTGAATTTGGGTTACAGAAACACTTTGTCCTGATTCTGAAGATTCAATACTATCAGGCAATCTATCTCTCATTTCAATAATCAATCGTTCAGCAGTTTTCTTACCTATCCCAGGTAATCGCACCAAAGCCTGAACATCATTATCATGAATACAGCGATGAAACTCTTCTGCACTTTGTCCTGAAAGAATAGTCAATGCTAATTTTGGACCGACACCATTAACTTTAATTAAAGCCCTGAACATTTTACGGTCTGATTCAGTGGAAAATGCAAATAATATATGCGCATCATCTCGAATCACCAAATGGGTAAAGAGCTGTACCTCTTCACCCAATGCAGGTAGGTCATAAAAGGTAGTCATTGGTGCTTCCACCTCATACCCCACCCCTTGCACATCAACAACTAATTGAGGAGGCGTTTTAGAAAACAATTTACCGCGAATAAAACCTATCATGAACAGCCCTGTTTTAACCGTTGTTCCGTTTGTTGATAATGTGAATGACACAAACTGATACCTAAAGCATCTCCAGCATCTTCTTGTAACTCACCTTGAAGGCAAAGTAATATTTTTACCATGTGCTGAACTTGTGATTTATCTGCCCCGCCCTTTCCTACCAAGGCTTGCTTTACTTGCCTAGCAGCGTATTCTGAAACAGGTAGACCTGCATTCATAGAAGCACAAATAGCCGCGCCCCGTGCTTGCCCTAACTTTAAGGCAGAATCTGCATTTTTATGCATAAAGACTTGTTCAATAGCCATTTCAGTCGGTTGATATAAAGCTATCACCTCTGTCACACCATCAAATATTTGTTTTAAGCGCTCAGGAAAAGAGTTTGCTTTTATTTTGATACTACCGCTAGCAATATATTTACTACTACCTCGACTAGTTTCTTCAATAACCCCGTACCCAGTGATTCTTGAGCCAGGGTCTATACCTAAAATTCTTGTCACTTATTTCTCTTATCATTCCCTTATTTGGGAACTATTAATTACATTTCTGCGACTTCCGCCATCACTTGTTCAGAAATATCTGCATTTGAATAAACATCTTGTACATCATCCAAATCTTCTAATACATCAATTAAACGTATCATTTTTTCAGCATTTTTAGCATCTAATTCAGTTTTATTTTCTGCATCCATAGTCACTTCTGAATTTTCAGGCTCAAAGCCTGCTTCAACCATGGCTTCTTTAACGGTTAGATATTCTTCAGGCGAAGTCATTACATCAACCGAACCATCATCATGCGTCACAATATCATCAGCACCAGCTTCCATAGCTGCTTCCATTACTGCATCTTCATCTACTGAATCGGGATAACTAATAACACCCACTTTATTGAACATATAGGATACTGAACCGTCTGTCCCTAAGTTACCGCCAGCTTTAGTTAAAGCATGTCTAACTTCACTCACAGTACGATTACGATTATCTGTTAAACATTCAACCATAATGGCAGTACCACCGGGGCCATAGCCTTCATAACGGACGTCTTCATAGTTAATGCCTTC
>ENA-ORXI01000207-ORXI01000207.1-sediment-metagenome-genome-assembly--contig:-NODE-207-length-46994-cov-9.837436_pt1 | contig 46994 bp, 38 predicted proteins | sample MGYA00237861_ERZ511468 | MGnify/ENA primary metagenome ERZ511468 (study PRJEB26299, sample SAMN06266213) | sediment metagenome | isolation source: Hudson Canyon methane seep mesocosm | place: USA:Hudson... | reverse complement strand
GAGGATTCGAACCTCCGAAGGCTGAGCCGTCAGATTTACAGTCTGATCCCTTTGGCCGCTCGGGAACCCCTCCTGAATTTCTTATTATGAACAAGACCAACCAATTAGTCAACCCTTTATTTTAAATTCCAACATATTAACTACAAACAAAACACCATCAATTCTAACCAACCCTCAAGTCATTAAAAAAATAACAACACCGCATTAAACTTTTTTATTTAACTCATTCATTACAACCGCCACATTCCCAGAAACCAACTCGCCTAAACACCCACCGACCTGAGAAAAAACCGCTTCCAATCCTTCTCGCTCTTGCTTTGACGAATTAGAAAGCACAAAATCGACAACCTTCTGTCCTGAGCCAGGACGCCCAATCCCCAATCGCAAACGATAAAAACCCTTACCTCCTAAGTCAGAAATGATATCTCTCAGCCCATTATGCCCTGCATGACCACCACCCAACTTAAGCCGAACAACCCCAGCATCCAAATCCAACTCATCGTGAACTACTAAAATTTCATCAGCCTCAATCTTATAGTACCGAGCAACTGCTCCAACCGACTGCCCACTCTTATTCATAAATGTTTGCGGCTTCAATGCAAGCAACTTGCCTGACCCAACAACACAAGTTGCCATAAGACCATGAAACTTCACCTCATTCGACCATACAGATGAAGCACCAGAAACCAAATGATCTAAAAACAAAAACCCGGCATTATGCCGGGTTTTTTCGTACTGCTGGCCTGGATTACCTAGACCCACTATAAGCTTAATCACATTAAGCTCTTAGCTCATAGAAATCATTCCCCATCATCAGAAGAAGATTCCTCATCAACAGCAACTTCAACATCTTCGTCTTCAGCCTTAATTTTTGTTTTTACAACCTGAGCAACAGGAAGATCATGATCCTCACCTTGAGCCAACACAGGAATGACAACACCCTCAGGCAACACCAAATCAGTCAAATGAACAGCCTGACCTATATCAAGAGCCCCCAGATCCACTTCAATATATTCTGGCAAGGCAGCTGGCAAACAAGAAACCTCAACATCAACCATTGAATGAGTAATCATACCACCCGCCTTCACGCCCACACTCTCACTTTCATTAAGAAAATGTAGCGGCACATGAACCTTTAAAGCATGAGTCATATCAATACGCATAAAATCCATGTGTAAAACCTGAGCTTTTGCCGGATGACGCTGAAGACCTTTCAAAATAACTTTCTCAGTCTTTCCATCAACCTTTAAGTCCAAAACATGCGAATAAACAGCTTCGAGACTTAAATGCTTAAGCACTTCATTATGATCCAAAGCAACTGACTGAGGAGCGCTCTCTCCACCATACACTACGGCTGGAACATTACCCGCACGACGCGCAGCTCTTGCTGCACTCTTACCTGATAAGTCACGACTTTCAGCAACAAATTCAAACACACTAGACATTTCTTTCTCCAAACTTGCTTTCAAGCAATTCTATATAAATTTTTAATCAACATAAAGCGAACTTACTGATTCGCTCTCAGCAATTCGCCTGATTGTTTCAGCCAACATTTCAGCAACACTTAACTGCCTTATTTTATCAATAGACAGCAATTCATCATTTAACGGAATGGTATCCGTTACCACCAACTCATCCAAAACAGAATTACGCACATTTTCTGCCGCAGCTCCAGACAAAACCGGATGCGTACAATAAGCGACTACCTTTATTGCACCGTTTGCCTTCAAAGCCTTAGCCGCATGACACAATGTTCCAGCAGTATCCACCAGATCATCCACCATCACGCAAGTTCGCCCATCAACATCACCAATAATATGCATGATCTCTGAAACATTTGCCTTAGGCCTTCTTTTATCGATAATTGCTAAATCCGCATCACCCAGCCGTTTCGCCAAGGCCCTAGCCCTCACGACACCACCAACATCAGGAGAAACAACAATCAAATTTTCGTATTTTTGACGCCAGACATCACCCAACAACAAGGGTGACGCGTAAACGTTGTCAACAGGAATATCAAAAAAACCTTGAATTTGATCAGCATGTAAATCCACTGTCAAAACACGATCAGCTCCCGCTGTATCTAGCATATTTGCTACTAACTTTGCAGTAATAGGCACCCTTGCCGACCGGGAACGCCTATCTTGACGAGCATATCCATAATAAGGAATAACAGCTGTTATTCTAGATGCTGAAGCCCTTTTAAGAGCATCAATCATCACTAACAACTCCATTAAATGCTCATCAGCAGGAGAACAGGTTGGCTGAATGATAAAAACATCCCTTCCCCTTACATTCTCCTCAATTTCTACCGCAATTTCTCCATCACTAAACCGCGCAACAGTTGCCATGCCTAAGCGCATGTTCAGCTTCCGTACTATACCTTCAGATAAAGCTCTATTAGCATTACCAGAAAATACCATCATAGAAGTATCTTGCATTTAAGCACTCCGCTAGATTTTATAATTGGAGATAGAATTGGCTGGGCTGCCAGGATTCGAACCTGGGTATGCGGAGATCAAAACCCCGTGCCTTACCGCTTGGCGACAGCCCAATAATTGATTAAACCATTTTATCCTTTAAAGGCGAAATATTTAACCCCTTGGTCAAATACACCTGCCACTTCTCTGTCAACTTGGTATAAGCTTGCTCTGCTAACTCTTTCGAATCAAACTCTGCAAACACACAAGCGCCAGTTCCAGTTAATCTTGCTTCAGAATAAACAGCTAGATCAGTTAAAGCATTTTTTACTGGTTCGTACATACTACAAACAACATCAAGACAATCGTTTTGGTGTTGACCTGTAATAAAGTCGGCTATTCTGATCGATTTGCTATCCCGTGTCAAATCTTTTACTGAAAATATTTCTTTTGTATCAACATGACAGTCTGGTTTAATGATTACAATCCATTTTTCTGCAGGCTCAATTTTTTCTAACTTCTCACCCACACCTTCAGCCCACGCGGCCTGCCCAAAGACAAAGACAGGAACATCTGCACCTAACTGTAAGCCCAGTTGTCTTAATTTATTTTCAGATAAATTTAAATCCCACAAATAATTTAACACCACCAATGTAGTCGCAGCATCCGAACTTCCACCGCCTAAACCGCCCCCCATAGGTAAATTCTTTTCAACCTCAATCCTCACACCTTGCTTACAGCCCGTTTCTTTCCTTAACAAATTTGCTGCACGAATAGTTAAATCCGTCGCCTCTGGCACCCCCGGAATGGGATTAGCAAGATAAATCCTTTCGTCATCAACAGCATGAAAAACCAGCCAGTCACAAAGATCTGTTAATTGAAATACCGTTTGCAATAGATGATACCCATCACTTCTCTGTCCCGTTATTCTTAACATTAAATTTAATTTTGCTGGTGCAGGCCACCTTTCACCCCAACCTTTATTTTTTTCTATCATAACTTTATTTTTATCTGCCAAGTAATAGCAAATTATATATCCCACCGCTTAATAAATAACTTTACCCTAGCCATATCCCGCTCAACTTTTACTTTTCGTGGCAATTTATTCCCACCTTGCTTTTGCATTTGAGAAAATGTTACCTGCCAACCATATTGCTCAAACCCTTTTTCTATAGGCCTGAAACCTGCTCGAGGATCCACTAATCCTAGCACCCAATACCTTAAGGCAGACAAAGGCACTTCAACACCCAATCTTGACGAGATAATATCATTTACATCGCCATAATATGTCTTGTTCTCTTCACCCACATTGATATTTATCTGCTCATCTCTTAGAGAAATACGAGTCCGCCCCATTCCAAAAAGTCCAACCAACTCTATCGTCTCTTTTTTATTCAGATGATCCCAGGCAATACTTGCCGAGACAGCGTCTTTTTCATTGGATAATGCTATCTTACCTAGAAAAGACCATTTTTCCTTTTCATATAGATACTCTCGCCCCTCTAAATCGAACGACAGCTCTTTTTTTTCAGATATATTCGCACAAGAAAACAACTGTAACGCAAACACTACAATTACAATAACCCTCATCATTTTATTTGCGGGAAACGCACTTTAAACTTTAAAAGAAACTCATCCTCAGGAGACTTTTCCAGTGCTTTTTTTATAACAACTTCAGCTTCAGCTTCAGCCCCCGACACCCATAAAACCTCAGCTAAATGTGCTGCAATTTCATTTTCCGCCTGTTTTTCGTATGCCGCTCGTAATAAAGTCAAAGAGGCATCTATCCGCCCCTGCTTAAAGCGCAACCAACCCACGCTATCCATAATCAAAGCATTTTCGGGACTTAACTCCAAAGCCCTTTCTAAATATTCTGCCGCTTCTTGATAGCGTTCGGTTCTATCCGCTAATGTATAGCCCAGAGCATTTAATACGGCAATGTCAGTTGGATTTTTCTGCAAAATTTTCTTTAAATCGGTTTCTAGCACGTCCAATTTACCGACCCTCTCGGCAATAAGAGCACGTCCATACAATAGATCTCTATGCTCAGGGTACCGCCTAACTCCATCGGTTAAAATATCAAAAGATTTCTGATATTTCCTTTGCCTTGTATAGGATTCTGCTTGCAACAGTAATATATTAATTTGATTTTTAGGGAATTGACTTAACATACCAGCAAGCCGCTGTTCCGCATCAGAAAACTTACCTTGCTCCAACAGAACTGAAACAGCAGACATTGATGCCTCATACTCATAAGGCCCTAGAGTAACCTTATCGAACCATACAACGGCTGTCTCATACTGCTTATCCTTAAAAGCAATTCGCCCAAGATAAAAACTAGCTTGTTCATTCCACCCTTTCTTATTGACTAGTTTTTTTAAATAAACCTTCGCTTCTTTTTCCTTTTTTTGTTGCAGATAAATCAAAGCCAAAGCAAACTGGCTTTCACCGTCATCAACCTCTGTTTCTAATATTTTTTGATACACCTCAATAGCTTGATCCATTGCATTTGTTTTCATTAGAACCTGACCTAACATTCTCCTTACTTTATTATTCTCAGGTGATTTTTTTAAAACCTTTTCCAAATCTACACGCGCTTGTTCAAACAAACCTCTTTGAGCTGACAGCTGCGCATGCAATACAAGAGCCTTATCCCACTCAGGCTGCAGTAAAAGTGCTTTTTCAGATTTATTTATTGCAACATCAATCTTATTAAGCTGCCCCGCCAACATAGATTGAACAAGAAAAACGACTGCCTGATCAGGATGCTCGACAGCAACCCCTTCTAACACATCAAAAACAAAGTCAGCTTGACTTTCTTTTCCTGACAATCGAGTTAATTCAAGTAATGACGCTTCGAACCCCGCCGGATCATCTTCCAACATTTTATTTAAATGGCTAATAGCCAAGGCTTTATCTTTCCCTTTCAAAGCTGATAACACAGCTATTTTTCTTGCCGTTAAATTTGTCCCATCCTGCTCTAACCACAAAGAAACCGCCTCTGTTGTTTTTTCTGTGTCCTTCAAGTAAAGACCAATTTTTGCTGCTCTTTCAGCAATCCGGGCATCATCGACTCGCTTAGCCGCCTCCAAATACCCATCTAAAGCAACACCATAACGATTTCTTTGTCCTGCAATTTCTGCCGTCATTAATAAATACATCACTTCTGGCGAAATGCTCGTTAATTTATCTTTTGTCGTTTCAGCTTCTTTTTTATCTGCAACAACAAGTGTCCCTGATCCACCATTTTCCTTGTCTAAAGTACCTACACACCCAGCCAAAGAAAAAGATATTAATCCAACCATTAACTTAAAAATTAACACTGACGTTCCCTATTCCACTCGATTAAACATCCCTATAGAGTAGCAGATATTCATCTTAAATTAGACTAGGAATTTATTCTATTTGGATAAAATGCCTATATTATTTTAGAATATGTTATTTTTCTGTTGCTTTAGCCCTATTCAATGACTCTAATTTCCGTTGGGATTAACTATAATACTGCGCCTGTATCTATTCGTGAGCGTCTAGCATTCCCAGCAGATTCTCTTGAATCGTCGCTTAAAGCACTTTGGAACAACCATCAAATCAATGGCGCAGCCATACTCTCTACCTGTAATAGAACTGAGTTTTATTATCAGACTGATGAAGACAATCATGAAACATTGATTGAATGGGTTGCGGATACAAAAAAAATTACACCAAAAGAATTTACGCCATATTTATATAGCCATACTGACAGCCACTCAATCCGTCATATGTTTAGGGTTGCCTGCGGCCTAGACTCGATGGTTCTTGGTGAACCCCAAATCCTAGGTCAAATGAAAACAGCCTATCAAGCAGCTTATGAAGCAGGCACTCTGGGAAAACATTTAGGAAAACTTTTTCACCACACCTTTTCAGCTGCTAAAAAAGTACGCACAGATACCGCTATTGGCTCCAGCCCTGTTTCGGTAGCTTTTGCTGCCGTACAACTCTCTCAACAAATTTTTGATTCACTCAGCGAACAAACAGCATTATTGATTGGTGCAGGTGAAACCATTGAACTCACAGCCAGACATCTATTTCAGAATAATATTGGCCGCATTATCATTGCTAATAGAACTTATGATAAAGCCCACGCATTAGCTTCTCAGTTTAATGGTTATGCTATCGCCTTATCTGAACTACCCGATCACTTAGCTGAAGCAGATATTGTCGTTTCATCAACGGCCAGTCAACTACCTATTTTAGGTAAAGGTCGCGTTGAAAGTGCGATTAAAAAACGTAAACACAAACCCATGTTTATGGTCGACCTTGCCGTTCCTCGTGATATTGAAGCTGAAGTCGCACAACTCCCCGACGTGTACCTTTATACCGTTGATGACTTACAAAATACCATTGACAAGAACATGGACTCCAGGCGTAAAGCAGCCGAACAAGCAGAAGAAATTATTGACACCCAAGTTGAACATTTCTTGTCATGGATGCGTTCACAAGGTGCCCAATCAGTTATTAAGGATTACCGCCAACAAGCGACATTAACGCGTGATCAAGCTCTGGCAAAAGCTTTATCACAACTAAATAATGGTCGCAGCGCTGAAGACGTTTTAAATCTTTTGGCTCATACCTTAACCAACAAACTTATTCATACACCTAGCAGCCAAATTAGAGATGCTGGTGAAAATGATAGACACGACTTAGTCGCTGCAGCCAGGGAGATATTTAAATTACCCTAAGGAGCGAGAGTTTAATAATACCCGAAAATATGGCGCAGGATTTTGACTTCACAGGGATGCTTGGGAAACAGGCGCATAGCAAGCTACGCAACTGTTTCCCAAGCATCCCTGTGGCGTAAAAGACCAGTCAGACTTCGGGTATTATTGAATTCTCGCTCCTAAATAACTTAAGCCACGAATGTATTAAACATACCGAGCTCCTTCCGCGCTAATCCGTGGCTAATAATGATACCTAGCTAGTTACCTATAATGAAAGCATCAATCACAACAAAACTTGAAAACCTAAGCGAACGATTTGAGGAAATAGCAGCTCTCCTTTCCCAACCCGAAGTACAAAGTGACCAAAATAAGTTTCGTTCACTCAGCCAAGAATATGCTCAAATAGACCCTATCGTTTCTTGCTATACAAAATATCAAGAAAATGAAGATAACCTTGAAGCCGCTCTGGAAATGGCCAAAGACTCAGACCCTGAGTTACGCGAAATGGCAAAAGAAGAACAACAAGATGCTGAAATAGAAAAAAAGCAACTCCAGCATCAACTTGAAATTCTATTACTACCCAAAGACCCTAACGATAACAGAAATATATTCTTAGAAATCAGAGCTGGGACAGGTGGCGACGAAGCCTCTATTTTTTCAGGTGACTTAGCAAAGATGTACCAGCGCTTTGCCGAGAAAAAAGGCTGGCAAACTGAAATCATCACAGAAAACCGCGGCGATCACGGTGGTTTTAAAGAAATTATCTTACGCATTAGCGGACAAGATGTTTACTCTCAACTTAAATTTGAGTCCGGTGTGCATCGTGTACAACGCGTCCCAGAAACCGAATCTCAAGGTCGCGTTCACACTTCGGCTTGTACAGTTGCCATCATGCCTGAAGTTGATAGCGTTGATGAATACGAAATTAAGTCGGCTGATTTACGGGTCGATACTTTTAGGGCTTCAGGATCGGGTGGACAGCACGTCAACAAAACAGACTCCGCTATTCGTTTAACTCATTTACCAACTGGGGTTGTTGTCGAGTGCCAGGACGAAAGGTCTCAGCATAAAAATAGAGCGAGAGCGATGTCACTTTTACAATCACGCTTATTAACAGCTGAGCAAGACAAACAACATGCCGCCCAATCAGAAGAAAGAAAATCACAAGTAGGCTCAGGAGATCGCTCTGAACGTATTAGAACCTACAACTACCCACAAGGTAGAATGACGGATCATCGTATTAATTTAACACTTTATAAATTAGATGAAATTATGCAAGGCAGCTTAGAGCATGTTGTAAGCCCCTTAATCAATGAACATCAAGCCGACCTACTGACTCAATTAGGTAATGACTGATATTCAATCAAATTTAACAAATGCATCAAAGCAGCTGGCTGAATCATCAGATTCAGCCCTGCTTGATGCAGAAGTCATTCTCTGTCATGTTCTCAATAAATCCCGATCTCACCTAAGAGCATGGCCCGAAAAGGAGTTATCTACAGCACATCAATCGCAATTCTTAACTCTGATTAAGCGGCGACAACAAGGAACTCCAGTTGCTTACATCACAGGCAATAGAGAGTTTTGGTCAAGAGATTTTTCTGTCAGCCCTGATGTTTTAATTCCAAGGCCTGATACGGAATTATTAATTGAACTGAGCTTAGACCTGCTTGCAAACAAACCCAATGCAAGCATTATTGATTTAGGCACGGGCTCTGGCATTATAGCAATTACTCTAGCCGCCGAACGCCCTGATCTAAAAATTATTGCCTGCGATTCCAGCTTGCCAGCCCTGGCCATTGCCCAACAAAATGCTCATCAGCTGAAAACACCCTCAGTCCAGTTTATTCAATCAAATTGGTTTAACGATCTAGCTCCGGAAAAGTTTGATTTAGTGATTAGCAATCCTCCTTATATTGATTGCAATGATATTCATTTATCTCAAGGCGATGTACAATTTGAACCAAAATCAGCCTTAATTGCTGATGACACAGGCCTTAAAGACATTAAAAAAATTAGCCATCATGCCCGCTATTTTTTAAAACAAAATGGCACTCTATTGATTGAACATGGCTTTGATCAACAAGAGGCTGTTCAGGCTATTTACGACAATTATAAATACAGCCAAATCAAAACACATGCTGACCTTTCTGGGAACCCTAGAGTAACCAGCGCACAATGGAATAAAAATGAAAGTTAAAGAAGCCCAACTCAACAGAAAAATCACAACACAGTTATTACATGAAGCCATTATCTCGCCAGAACAAGAAGTCTGCGGATTAATTAGCGCAAAAGAGGGGCAAGCTACTCGCTGCTATCCCATCAACAATATTGCAGATCATCCAGAAATACGTTTTCAACTTGATGAAAAACAACAAATTGATGCCATGTCAACAATGCGTGACAATGATGAATCACTTTTTGCTATTTATCACTCCCACCCTCACGCGCCTGCCACACCGTCAACAACAGACATAGAACTTGCTAACTACCCCGATGCACTTCACTTGATTATTTCACTTAACACTAAAGGCGTGCTTGAAATTAGAGGATTTACAATTATCGATCAATCAGTTGAAGAAGTTTTACTTAGCATGTCACCCGATTAAATAGCGAAAGGACTCATATTTTGTTTAAAGCTTTTAGAATCATTACATTATTACTTGTTTTTATAGCACTGGCGTTTTATTCAAAGACACAAAAGTTAAAGTCACGCAACTGGACAGCACCTTTAGAAGTTGTTATTTACCCAATGAATAGTGAGCAGAATGAAACGGTTGAAGATTATATTCAGCAACTTGATAACGGTGTTTTTAAAGAAATAGACACTTTCTTTGCCAATGAAGCCGAACATTACAAACTGACTATTCAGCAACCGACTAAAACAAATCTGGGAAAAATAATTCAAAATTTCCCGCCGCCAGCTCCCGCATTCCCTTTTAACACGCTTGAAGCAGTTTGGTGGAGTAAAAACTTCGCTACTGGGCTTATATCAATACTCCAGACGATAAATCAAACCTTCATCGCGTCCGAGTATATGTGTATTACCATGAAGCTACTGAAGACAAACAACTCAAACACTCACTGGGCTTAGACAAAGGTTTACTGTCTATTGTCCACGCCTTCGCTTCTAAAGATCAGGAAGCACAAAATAATATTGTTATTGCTCATGAATTCTTACATACCGTAGGTGCATTGGATAAGTACGATAATAATAACCAGCCTATTTTTCCTGAAGGTTATGCAGAGCCTAATAAGCACCCATTATTCCCTCAATCTCAGGCTGAAATTATGGCAGGCAAAATACCTTTGTCAAAAATAGACTATCAAATGGCTGACAGCTTAAAGGATTGTATTATTGGTAGAAAAACAGTTAAAGAAATTAATTGGTTGCACTAGCATTGAATAATCAAGTGCATTTCAACTCAAAATCAGTACCACTTTAGTCCCGCACCTATTTCGTACTCACTTAGGACTGAAGATTTAATAACTTCCTGTTTTTGACTTGCCTTCTGATTCCACAGAAGCGCCAATAAAATGGTTACGTAGCCTGCTATGCGCCCATTTTATTGGCACTCCTGTGAAACCAGAATTCTGCGCCAAACTTCTGGAAGTTATTAAATCCTCAGTCCTTATTATCAACTTAATCAGTTTTCTTAAATAGCTCGCCCACTTACCATTACCTTGCTTAAAACGCCTTGTGTGAAGTGATTAACTTTAGCTTGCAGGCTAAGCAAGACGTTCTGAATAAAATTTTTTGTCAAATCCGCAACATCAATAACTTTCTTCATACCCAGAACAGACATGATTTTACGTATCAAATACAACACCCAGGAAGAAGCGTCTTTAACAAGGCTTACACCTTTTTGTAAAATATAAGCCAGCTGATCCATCAAGGTTAATGAAGAGCTAAATGCTTTAGATATAAGCCAGGCAGCCCCGTTTAGGCATTTCTTTAACACATATAAAAGAGCATCATTTAGCCATTCAATTGATTTAATTGTGAACCCCATAGGCGTATCTTCTTTTAACCATTTAATAAGACTACTTTCAGTGCTTGTAACACCTCGTAAACCAGCCAATAAATTCCAAGGTTTATCTCTGACAGATTCAATATAGTGATCCATACCATGATATTCAGCCATTGGTATAATGCCTGGCGAAGGCAAATAGTAATCTTGCCCTGAGCTCGGAGTGTGGATAAAAGGCCATATGGGGATACAAGGAACAATATCGGTATTGTGATATGCTCGAAAAATACGCTCTGCACCAATATTTTTAGTGCAGCAATGCGCAAAATCCAACAAGCCAACGCGTGGGCTTCCAAATGTATAAATGTAGGGTTTGCGCTTATAAGCGCAGTGAATCCAATCACCAGCAAGAGTGGCAAGGGCTCCGCCTAAGCTGTGTCCCACACAGTGGATTGTATGCACATTATTTGTCACCACAGCATCCATAAATGCTTTAAGCTCTGGCTCCATACTCTTAAATGTTTTATTAAAACCGTCATGAACAGGATTAGCTGAACTGGAATGGGATACGGTAACATTAAGATTAGTCAACCAGTCTGCTAGGTATTGAGTCCCTCGAAACAAAATGACAGCATGCCCTTTAAGGCTACCTTTTCCTAATAAGGTGAAGCCAAAAGCAGTGCGGCACTTGATTATCCCTGGCCCTCCTGTTTTAGCTTTAAGTACATTATGATTTGCAAGCTCAAAAACATCGCCATGCTCATACTTAAGATAACTCATAGCTTGATCTAGCGAGGTTAGCTTTGTTAATGCGTAAACATCATCAGCAAGTACAGCAGCCTGATATGCGTTAAATTCAGCCATGATTAAAATGCCTTTGGTCTATTATCAGGTTCAACATCCCAGGTACACACACTGAATATTGGTGAATTATTCACTTTGATCATTTTTTCTTCGCTACTCAATTCGCAAGCAACAACCAAGTCTTTCCCTCGGGATTCACTATTCTCTTCTGGTTTACGCTTTACAGCTGACCACAAAGGGTATTCTTTACCTTGATATTGCACCACGATTAATTGACTAGCAGAAAATTCTTGTGGTAAATGTTTACTTAAAGTCCGCTTAAAAATTGCTGGGAATTTAAAATTACCCTTTTCATCTGTCGAAGTTTCATCTGTTTCTGCCCCTGATAAATCAACAGTACGCATCACTTTAGCATGAGCTACAGGCTCCCCATTTAGATTGATTACACCACGCATACTGGAAAAAAGACATACCTTGCCAATATCTGCAACACTCATTGCTAGCCCCTCTCTACTGATTGCTAATGCCAAAATGGAAATAGTTACTATTTTAATTAGCTTGTTCACTTTATATGCTCCGTTTGAACTCTAATATAAACAAAAGTATAGACTACATTTTTGGCTATCTTAGGAAAATACTACAAAATTTTAGCTTCACAAGAAAAAACAATACTACAGATCAAGGTCAGTTGGTCTACTACTCTTATTTACCTAGTCCACTCCGTTTGTTTATAAAATAATTCATGTAGTTTTCACTTTTCCTGCCCCCTCCGTGAGCTGTATGCCTTGTTGCTCTTGAAGTTAATTGACTAATCTTGTTATGAAACCAACTAAAGCCAAAACAGGCCTTGTGATAACATCAATATATAGAAACTGAGATGGCCCGCTACATAACTTGTAGCGGCCTAATTGTTAGTCCATAATTCTTTCGTGAAAGACAAATTATTCACACTCAAACGTAGTTTTATAACGCTACTTTAAACACTTTACACTTATTTATCCGAGGGGGATGTTAAATTGAAATTACAATTTCGTGCACTAACTTTAATGGGAGTCTTATCTTGTTCTGGCTTCACTACCACTTCACTAGCTGAAGTTTATGATGTAACAGGAGAAATTATTACAGAAAATATCACTTCCACATTGCAGATTGGAACTATTGAAATTACTGCGATAGGACGAGAAACTGGAGAAACATTTTCAGACATTGGTTCTTTAGTCGGCAATATTACGGGAACAGAAGGTATGTTCACAACACTTCTATCCCACGTATCAAGATTTTCCCAAGGAAATAGTTTTGTTACTCAAGATGACAAAGCTGTAATAGTAGGCATTAATGATTATGTAGATAGCGTGCCTTGCTCTTTTAATATCGTAGAAACCATTGATAAAATTTCACGCGGCACTAGGTTTTTTCAAAATATCACATCTGCAAATATGACTGCGATTGGCACGGTCAGCAACTGTCCAGGCAACAATGAAAATCACTTTGTAATAACAGGCACTATTACCAAAGACTAACCTACCATCAAGATAAAGATGTATCCCTCTTATGAGCTTTACATCTTTATCTTATAGTTTAAACAGCCCCTGTTGAAAAAACTCTATAAAAAATTAGGAAACCATCTTCAAAGCACTTAAGCCATTAGGTTTCTTAATCATCTCTATCTGGGTTTTAATACGTTTTTGAACCCCTTCCACATGAGAAATAACGCCAACAACTTTACCATGCGTTTGTAAATTCTCCAGTGCCGTCATCGCCATATACAAGGCCTCTGCATCCAGATTACCAAAGCCTTCATCAATAAATAATGAGTCAAGTGCATGCCCACTACTTGCCATTTCAGCCAACCCCAAAGCCAGTGCCAGGCTAATCACAAAACTTTCGCCCCCTGACAAAGTTTTAGGTTGTCTACGGACATTCTGCTGCTTCGTATCTTCAATTTCTAATGCTAAGCCATGCTCACTTTCTACTTTACGCACATAATATCGGCCACTCATTTTTTCCAGCACTTGATTAGTTTGTGCCATTAACTGATCAGAAATAACTTGCTGTACTTTCTTTCTAAAATGCAGCTTACTTTCTGAAGCCACTAATTTCATCTCAGCTTCACAAGCTTCTAACTCTGCCTTTTGAGAAGTAATTTTAACTACGATTTCTTCTCGCTTAAACAACAATCCATCTTGCTTATTCAGTTTGTTTTGTAAAGACATAACCTCTTGCTTAGCAATATCCAATTTCCTTTTGATACTACTTTGCTGACCCGTTAAATCATATTCAGATTGATCGGTTACAGCAAGAGCTTCTTGCTCTTCTACTTGCAGTTTCAATTTTTCTTGCTGACTCTTTAAGGTAATCCCTTTTTCATTTAAAGTTAATTGCTGTTTCTGCAGTTCATCCTGCCTAGCAATAAAAACCAGCAACTCTCTTAATCCCGGTAAATCGCTTGCCGTAGTTGTTTTAAGCTTATCTGATAATATCTGCTTCAAACTTGCTAATTTATTCTCCTGCTCCGTAACAATAGCTTCTTTATCGGCAATTAGTTTTTGTTTTTCTGTCAATGCTAAGTGCATTCCTGCACTTTCTTGTTGCAACAGATCATTTGAATGCTGCTGTACCTGTTTTTCAAGTGATGTCACTTTTTCTGAACTAGCAGAGACAGATTCATTCAATTTCTTTATTTCTTCGGCTAAAGAAGTTGAATTTTGCAACTGTCTTTCAAATTCCTGTTTTCGCCCAGTCAACGACTTAAAGAAAGCATCTTCTTTAGCTTTCTTGGGCATTTTATCGCCTAACAATAGCAACTGCTTTTCTACTTCTTCCGCCAAGATTTTTTCTTGCTCAACAATTTTATTGTAAGCCTCTTCCAAGTCAACAACATCTTTTGGGCGATGCTCCCACTCTTGACTTAATGCCTCGGCTTCTTTTGTTATACGCTCTAGAGATGAAGCGTTAGTCATCAATGTTTCCTGAGCTTGCAAAATAGAGGCTTGCAATTTATTCGTTTGTTTTAATAAATTGACAATATTATTCAACTCTTTCTTTTCTGTTTTTAACAGATCTTTCATTAAAGAAAGATTATCAATCGACAATTCAAAACTTAATGTATTTAATCTATTAGCTAAAGCATTCCATTGAGAGCGGACATGCATTAACTTATCATCCTTTTGATCATCTTTCTCAGCTTGTTTCTGAGCTAAAATAATCTGTTTACTCATACTGACTTCATCAGCAATTAGTGTTTTTATTTTTTTTCTTTGTTCTTTTAAAATACTCGCTGAATTTGATACAGCTGGCGTATGCTTTGAATAAGGGTGATCTAATGCGCCACAAAGAGGGCAAGCTTTCCCATCAACTAAAGTTTGTCGATCTTGAGCCATTTTTTTCAACAAGGCTTCATTTAAAACAGCTGTTTCCAAAGTTGCAATTAAATTTTTCTCTCGCCCAATTTCTAACTGTAATAATTCACGATCCTTTTTTAATTGTTCTTCTTCCTTAGCTTCTTTTCGAGATGCAAAGAATTGCCCTAAAAAACCTTTATTTCCTAATTTAGAATTAACCGCGGCTAAATCATACAATTCCTGAAAATTAAGTACGCGTTCTGTCTGCTCAATATGCATTTCTTGCAATTCTTGCAAAGACCGTCCTTCCGTAATATCTTCTACTGCCAACTCATCTTCAGCAATACTTTCCTTTAATTGTTCATTTTTTGCTTTTGTCGCCGCCAACTCATTTTTTTTACTTTCTATGGCCTTTTTTGTATTTTTCGACCACTTTGAATGAGAAGATTGTTTAGCATCTAATTCGGATAATTGCGCTCTTATTTCTCTTAACTTTGTGGTATCAGGGAAATTTTCCAGTAAAGTTTTATCGGCACTATGCGCTTGAACCCAAGATTCGGTTTCAGCTAACGCAATCTCTTTTTGAGTTTTTTGTTGCTCTAAAGAACGTAAAACATCAGATTCTTTAGGTAAAGAAAACTTCAATTCACTTAATTTTAAGTTAAGCTCAGCAATACTTTCTTTTTGCTGAGAAAGTGTCTGTGTAGTGACAGCCGAATTTTCATCAAAATGCACTGAATTAAGCTTTTTTTGTAGCATTTCAACTTCATTTCGATAATCAGTCAACGTGCGTTTACTTTGTGCTACGTCTTCAGTTTTATTATCAAAGGTAGCTAATTCATCTTCAAAAACCAATACTTCTTTTGAAGATTCAATTTTATCGAGATCCTGCTGATTATTTTCTTGCTCTAGTATTAATTTATGCTGCTGCTTATCAAGAGAATCCCCCTGTTTTTCTAAAGCAGAAATATTTTGAACCCACGTCAACTGCTGCATTACTTCATCAAGATCACTTTTTAATTCAGTTTGCTGTGCTTTAAAGTCTTCAAGGTCATGCTGCTTAGCTTCTTTTGTTGCATCATCCATAACAGGTGTTGCAATCAAGTCTTGCTCTAATTGTTGCTGACGTTTTTGAGCCTGGTTAAATTTATCTTCAGCTTGATCCTGATATTCCTGGTAAATATCCGAACCACTGATTTTCTCCAGGATATCCATTCGCTCACTATCTAAGGCATTTAAAAAGGCGGCAAAATCACCTTGAGCTAACACCATTGACTTACTGAATTTATGGAAATCCATTCCCGTCAATTCAAGCATTTTTTCACGCACTTTTTGGGTGCTATTTTCTAAAATTAGTTCACTTCCATTAATTTGAACTAATTTCATTTCTGGCGATAATATCACCCCCGTTGAACTATCATCAGCTCTGGAAACACGCCAACTTGCCTTGTATTTCTCCCCTCCTAATGCAAATTCTACTTCTGCAAAACTTTCAGCCGTTGCCTTCGTCATCACATGCTCGGCAGGACGATCAAAACGAAAAGTTTCACCGTACAAGCCCAAAGTAATTGCATCCAAAACACTAGATTTACCCGAACCATTAGGCCCCGTAATAGCAAACACCCCACCATCGACTATAGGAGATTTATCAAAATGAATTCGACTTTCCCCTTCTAGCGAGTTGATGTTTTTAAAATAAATATTAAGTATTTTCATAAGACACAATTTTCAAAGCTAATACACAAGGTACAGCTGTAGTTAATCCCCGTTAATTTATTTTAATAACAGAGTTAAATGATACATTCCGTCATTATAATTGAGTTAAGGGTTCTAATACACGTTTTGCTTCGGTATTAAATTGTATATGGTAAAAAAGGGGACAACCGCTGAGCGTTAAAAAAACGACTTAACTTAATTTTATTAGCCAAAACAAAGATTAGTTTTCATTTATTTTAACTGGAATTAAAAAATGAAATATAGCACCTTTCTCGCTGCCATTTTCCACCCACAACTTACCTTGGTGACCTTTAATTATCTCTGTACATATTGATAAGCCAAGCCCAGTTCCTCCCGCATTTGTTTTGGTTTTTGAACTTTGAATAAATTTGTCAAAAATAGTTTCCAACTCATTTTCAGGAATACCAACCCCCTGATCATAGACACTTAGTTGGAGCCCATTAACAACTTCTCCATTAGAACAAGTTAAATTCGCAGGTTTTATGTCTATTTTAATATCACTCTTTTCAGGAGAGAATTTTATAGCATTGGAAAGTAAATTAAGAATAACTTGTTCAAGCCTCAATTGATCAAAACAGGCTAGAGTAGAACCTTTGGAGCTAATTGAAACTGCCAAATTATTTTCATTCAACCTTATCTGCTGACCAATAACACAATTTTCTACGATCTGTTTCAAATCTGCAACAGCATAATTAAATTCCATTTTTCCTGATTCTAACTTTGATAAATCCAATAGATCATTCAAAAGGAATAGCAAGCGGTTGCCACTTTCATTAATATGTGAGAAATATTGCCCCAGCTTTTCCAAAGACACAGACTCTAATCGCCTCGCCCCCAAACTAGAAAAACTTAAAATACCATGCATTGGGGTGCGTAATTCATGCGACATATTGGCTAAGAATTCTGATTTAGCTATATTAGCCAGTTCTGCTGCTTCTTTTTCTAAGCGTAATTTTTCTGTTTGTATTTTTTCTGTTAAATCATGCCAGACAATCACAATAATTTCTTTATCATTTAGCTTAATCGTACTGTAAACCACTGAACGGTCAAGTATTGTGCCATTTTTATGCCTATGTTTAGCCTCATGTTTGCCTTGTCTGTCCTGCTTCATCTCATTTTTACGGGCAAACAGAGAATCCCCACTTGTATTACGGTCTGAAAGCTCAGTAAATTCATCGCGGTTATAACCTAGCAGCCTATGAGCAGCCGAATTAAATTCTAATAATTGAAATGTTTTCCTATCAATCAAAACAATCGAGTCAGGTAGCAAGTCAAATAAAGTATGGAAACGCCGTTCAGATTCAGCTAGTTTTTTATCTTTTTCTTTTTTCTGGGTAATATCAAAATGCAATCCACTACAAGAAACAGCATATCCATTTTCATCTCTTAAAATCTCAATACTGACTTGCACCCAACGTTCCTGTTTCCTTTGAGTCACAATACGATATTCCATTTCAAAAATATCAACTGTTTTATCGTATAACGCAGTATAGAATGAAGTTTCAGCCTCATTAATATCGTCATGATGAACGCACTGCCTCCAACTTTCAAATACACTTTCAAAGCTGTTAGGGTCTACATCAAAAATATCATAGCTTCGCTTATCCCAGCTTAACTCATCCTGTTTTACATGATAAAAAAGAGTTCCAGCATTGACAGAGCTCAATGCATTTTGAAGAAGAACTGTTTTATCTCTAAGCTGTTTTTCCGACTTTTTAAGTAACTCTGTTCTAATATTAAACCAGGTTGATAATACACCCAGCTCATTCCTTTTATCATATTCAATAAATTGGTAACTATTACTCTTTATTGATTCTTGTATTTGCTTGATGATAGATTTTAGAGGACGCTCAACCAATCTATGCAAAATAAAAACAAGAACAAACATAAATATCACAACAACTATCAATTGATATTTAGCCATTTGTTGCATAATGATGACAACAGATGAATAAAACACATGTTTGGGAACAACAACCCCCAAATACCAGTAAGTACCAGGTATTGTAAATAGTATACCTGTTGCTTCTGCTTGATAAATAGCGTCATTCTCAATTTGAAAAGCTGTTATAAAATGCTGGTTATTCTCTTGTACAGGACTAACAATAATAGACGTGATTGCTTCGGCCTCATCACTATTTATTTGATTGCTTTCTTTAGCTATCTTCTCAGCTAACCAAACATCATCCGAACTTATCACCCTCGCCTGTTTATTTTTTTCAATCTCATCTTTAAATTGTTTATAAGAAACCTGCTGTTTTGCAAGTTCTGTTATGTTGCTAAATTCAGTTTTTCCTACAACATGAGATCCATTTTTTTGCTCAGGAAAAGAAATAAACTGTCCATGGCGATCAACCATAAATGCATAGCCCCCCACTGACTCTACCTGTTTATTTAATAGATTTTTGATTCCTTTAAGCTTCACATCTATGGTACTCACTCCATAGAGATCTTTACCTCTATAAATTGGAGCGGCACTTGTCACCATGGCTTGATGAGAGTATGGGTCTGAATAGGATTTTGACCAATACACATGATCCTTTTTTATATATTTAGTAGGCACATACCATTCTTCATAATGATACCCCGCCTCTTTAGGGTCGTTATAGTCATCATAATATTCCAAGATATTTTCTTTATTTCTCCCCCAAAAAAAGCTACGTCTTTCTTTTTTAGCATTAAATAGAAAAGGTTCAGGCCAAACACCACCACCTGCAATAAAGCTTTTCAATTCACCACTATTAAAAACTTGGGGAATCAAAGCTTTATGTATTTTCTCTTCTTTTGGTAATTGGCTCGCCACACTAGCTAATGAAATAGTTAATGTTTTAGCAATAAGTAGTTGTTGTCTAACACCCGAAACCATTTCACTACCTACTCGAATAACAAGTTTTCGTGTTTCTTTCTCTAATAAGGGCTGAATTAAATGATCAATTGAATAAGCAGATACGGCTAGCAGTGCAAGCATGGTCAAAAAAAACCAAGCTTTTATTTTTACCAATATGCTGTGTTGCCAAGAAACAACCTTAGCTGGAAATATTTTTTCTAATCGGTCATTCATCTAGAATCTACACATGGTTAAGCCTTAATAAATAACAAGCTATTGGACATTAAGCATAGCTTAAAAATAACCTTAAAGTTGAGTTGCATCAATACATTAATTGAACACTGTTTAATTAATGTTTATAGTATCCTTTTCATATCTGCTAAGCTACTCGCAGGAGAGATAAAAAATGCTAAAAAATATATTACGCTACTTACTGACTTTAATTTACAAAGTTGAAGTTGAAGGCCTTGAAAACTACAAGGACGCAGGGGATAGAGTTCTTATCATATCTAACCACACGTCTTTTTTAGACCCTTTATTATTAGGTGTTTTCTTGCCTGATAATATTACTTTTGCAATCAATACACAAATTTCAGAACGTTGGTGGATTAAACCTTTTCTAAGCTTATCTACAGTTTTCCCAATGAATCCGACCCATCCATTATCATTAAAAGCCCTTATTCATCACTTACAAAATGATACCAGAACAGTCATCTTCCCTGAGGGGCGTATCACCGTCACAGGCTCGTTAATGAAGATATATGATGGAACAGGCATGGTCGCTGATAAGTCAGGGGCTTCCATTCTACCCGTCCGCATTCATGGCGCTGAGTACACTCACTTTTCTAAATTAAGAAATATTGTTCGCTTACGCTGGTTTCCTAAAATTACAATTAAGATTTTGCCCCATACCATCATTAAGGCTAAGCAAGAATTAAGAGGAAAATCTCGTCGTAAATTTTGTGGCCACATTTTAGCTGACTTGATGAGTGAAATGGTTTTTTCAACTAGCCATTATAATCAAACGCTGTTTTCAGGGCTTTTAGAGGCTCGTACCATTCATGGCGGAAAACACACCGTTGCGGAAGATTTGGACAGACAGCCTCTCTCTTATGATGCACTAATCACCCGAACTATAGCGATTGCTAATGCAATAAAAGGCATCACACAGTCAGCTGATAATGTAGGTGTGTTTTTACCCAATTCTACCAAAACATTGAATGTTGTTTTAGGACTACAGCTGTATGGGCGTGTGCCTGCCATGCTTAATTATTCTACAGGTTCAAAAGGTATGCTCTCTGCCTGTAGAACAGCAGAAATAAAGACAGTATTAACATCGCGTCGTTTTATTGACTTAGCCAAACTTACTGATGATGCAATTGCATTAGCTGAACACGTTAATTTAGTTTATTTAGAAGATTTAGCTGCAAACATCTCTACGAGAGATAAATTAAAAGCCGCCTTTCAATCTAAAACAGCCGATTATTGGTATAAACACCAACAATATAGCCCTGATAGCCCTGCCGTTATATTATTCACTTCTGGCTCGGAAGGTGACCCCAAAGGCGTTGTACTCTCCCACTCCAATATTTTAGCTAATCATAATCAATTAAAAGCGCGGATTAATTTTAATGCACAAGATGTAGTCTTAAACTTTCTCCCCATGTTTCATTCCTTTGGCTTTACTGTTGGCACCATGCTGCCAATATTAAATGGAATGACCACTTTCTTTTACCCCTCGCCGTTACATTTTAGTGTTATCCCTGAAATGGCTTACGATACGGGTGCAACCATTATGTTTGGCACCAATACCTTCTTAGCCGCTTATGCAAAAAAAGCGCATGCTTATGATTTTTATAATATGCGTTATGTGGTCGCAGGTGCTGAAAAACTACAAGATAGCACCCGTGATTTATGGTCTGAAAAATTTGGTATCCGCGTACTAGAAGGTTACGGTGCAACAGAAACAGCCCCCGTTGCCTCAGTGAATACCCCTATGGACTTTAAAAAAGGCACCGTGGGGCGTCTAATGCCAGATATGCAATATAAATTAGAAACCATCCCAGGCATTGAAGATGCAGGACAGCTACACCTTTATGGCCCCAACATTATGCAAGGTTACTTATTAGCGGATAAACCAGGGAAATTAATCCCGCCTAAATCAACTTATGGTGAGGGCTGGTACGATACAGGTGATATTGTAAATATTGATGCTGAGGGCTTTGTTAGCATCAAAGGACGGAGCAAACGTTTTGCCAAAGTGAGTGGTGAAATGGTCTCCCTAACGGCAGTTGAACAAATCGCATCATCAGCTTGGCCTGATGCACAACATGCCTCAACCAGCTTGCCTGACCCTAGAAAAGGTGAGCAGGTTATTTTATTAACCACTCAAAAAGAAGCAACACTTAAACAACTGATTGCTTCTTCAGAAGGTGTTAATGCTATTGCCTTACCGAAAAAAATCATTATTGTAGATAGTATTCCTGTTTTAGCCACGGGAAAAACCAATTATCCCGAAGTGACCAAGTTGGCAGAAAAATTAGTGTAGCCTTAATGAAAAAAATGGAATCAAGGTTTATATTTCCTTGATTTCGTTCCACTACATCAAGGCTACAAACCCCTACTGTTATACCCTTGCTATCATCTCAAAGCCATGACTAAACAAATTTATCCCCTGTTAATATCTCAGTTCCTTTCCGCTTTTGCAGACAATGCTATTTTATTTACCATTATTGCATTAGTCATGCAGTCTGCTGAACTGGCAACATGGTACGTCCCCGCATTACAAAGCGTATTTTTAGTTGCTTTTGTACTGTTAGCACCGTGGGTGGGGGCTTTTGCTGATACACACGCCAAAGCTAATGTATTAATTATTGCCAATTTAATTAAAGCTTTAGGAGCGGGCTTATTATTGTTAAATGTAGAACCTTTAGTTGCTTATTGCTTAGTAGGAACAGGTGCTGCCATTTATAGTCCTGCAAAATATGGAATATTACCCGAATTAACACATAACGATGCTTTAGTTAAAGCGAATAGCTGGATTGAAGGTTCTACTATTTTTGCCATTCTATTAGGAATGATTATAGGTGCAAAAGTGGCTGATTACTCTATTCAATGGGCGTTAATAGGTACTATCATTTTATTTATCATCTCAGCTATCGTTAGCTTATTCCTCCCCAAAAAAATTAGTAAAATCGCAGAGCCAGGGTTTAAAGTGATTATCTTTTTTCAACAGGCAAAACTATTCTTTTCTTCACCACGTTCTCGTTTTGCTATTTTAGGTGCCTCTCTTTTTTGGGCAGCCGCCGCAACTGTCAGAGTGATTATTATTGCCTGGGCACCTTTAGTACTAATGACTCAAAATGCGAGTGATATAGCTGAACTCACTTTATTTTTAGCTATTGGTATTATTGTTGGCTCCGCCTTAGTGCCCAGACTAATTCCCTTAGAATTTTTAAGACGCGCCAGAGTTCCCGCTTACCTTCTGGCTATTTTTATTATCACTCTAAGCTTTACAGAGACTGTCTGGACTGCGCGAGCAGCCTTATTTGCGATTGGTATTGCAGGCGGAATGTTTATTGTCCCCATTAATGCGGCTTTACAAGAGCTGGGGCAGGAAAGTATTGGTAGTGGTGGAGCGGTGGCTTTACAAGGTTTTTTTCAGAACGTTGCGATGTTAATTGCTGTGGGTAGTTATACTTACGCCGCATCACTCCAATTAAGCCCCATCACGGCTTTAATTTGTTTGGGTACTATGGTTTTTATTGCGACATTCCTCATAGCCTTACATTTACCTGCAGCGCCTTTAAAAAAGAATTAATTCAATGTATGAGCGTCCGCCCTCGGCGCGATTGCTATATGGCTGAAAGAAAGAACCTGTTTTATTCGCGCCGAGGGCTGACACTCCTACTAGTCAGTTTTTTACATCAAGTAGATTGTTTAAGATTTCCAACCCACAATAAAACTTTCAACTAATAGCTCAACGGTATTTTCAATATGGTCGACACCCAATAAATCAAGCTTACCCGTTAAAGATAAAGTACAAATTCCATGCACTCCCGCCCATAAAGCTCGTGCAGCCTGCTTACTTTGTTCTTCATTATGTTTTGTTGATAGTGTGTTAAATTGTTGTTCAACAACATTAAAAATTTGATTGGTTTTTTGCTGATACCATTCTGGTACCTTTTGATCATCATTCAACTGATGATCAAAAATCATTCGCCAACGATTATAATTTTGACGTGCAAATAACAAATAAGTCTTTGCAAGCAGAATAATTGTTTGTTCAGCACTTTTTGTATTATCAAGCTCATTTAATTGTGTCGCTATATCATCTAATGTTCGGCCTTTAACATGCATAATTAAATCTGCCATATTATCAAAGACCATATAAATACTGCCTACTGTGTAACCAATATCCATGGCTACTTTTCGTACATTTAATTTATTAAATCCTTCTTCTACCACAATAGTTTCAGCGGCTTTTAAGATCATCTCCTTTATTTCGTCCTGGCTATGTTCACTTCTTCTGGCCATCGTGTAAACTACTTTACTTATCAAAACTGTTACCTTACACGACATAAGCTTAAGAATCGACTTTAAGAACTAAGGATTTAATAATATATGAAATTTTTGGCACAAAATTTTGGCATGTTAAAATCTATAAACTATTTAAATATCAGTCCAAAGCTATGAATATAGAATACCTTTCTGTCGTTGATAAAAATGATCAGGTAGTCAAAACTCTGCCTAGACATGAAATTCATGCATCAAAACTACGTCATAGAGCAGTCCATATCTTAATTTTTAATGATAAAGATCAACTGTTTTTACAGAAAAGGTCTATGAAAAAAGACTTAAATAAAGGCCTTTGGGATACATCAGCCGCAGGCCATGTTGATGTTGGAGAAGATTACACCGCTAGTGCAATAAGAGAAACAGAAGAAGAATTAGGTATTCATATATCATCCTCCATACAAGAATTGTTTAAACTTTCACCAACTTCTCAATTAGGTATGGAGTTTATTCAGGTATATCGAGCACACCACAATGGGCCTTTTGCTCTTAATCCCGATGAAATAGATGAGGGTAAATGGCTTTCAAAGCAAGAAATATCAACCCGAGTTCAGGATGATGATCCATTACTGACCCAGACCTTCAAAATTATTTGGCGGCAGTATGGAGTAATGAACAAATGATTTCACAGCAACAATTAACTCTTTTTTACAATACTTTACTTAATTCTGAAAAATATGATGATTATTGTCCTAATGGTTTGCAAATTGAAGGCAATAAAGAAATAAGGAAAGTTGCTTTTGCTGTCTCAGCAACAAAGGATTCTATTGAACAGGCCGTTATGCATCAAGCTGATGTCTTAGTTGTGCACCATGGCTTATTCTGGAAGTTTCATGGTCCAAAAACATTAACAGGCGCTTTTGCAAAAAGAGTTTTTCCATTAGTTAAAAATAATATTAACTTATTGGCTTATCACTTGCCTTTAGATGGACATACCGAGGTTGGAAATGCAGCGATGTTAAGTACACTATTAGACTGTACCCAACAACAAGCATTTGGCGAATACAAAGGCTCCCCTACAGGCATAAAAGGCATTTTAAAACAGCCTTTAACTGTCACCGCTTTAACTAAGAAATTAGAAGATATTCTAAATCACCCTGTTATTTTAGCCTCTACTGACAAATCACAAATTATTAATTCTATAGGTATTATTACTGGTGGGGCAAATAGTGAATGGCAATTAGCAAAAGAGCAAGGATTAGACGCTTATATCACGGGTGAAATAAGTGAACATGACTGGCACGAAAGCCAAGAAAGTGGCATACACATGCTGGCTGGTGGCCACAATGCAACAGAACAATTTGGAATACAAGCTTTGATGGTAAAAACACAACAGCAATTTGATTTACCTTGTGTTTTTATAAGCAGCGAGAACCCTGCTTAAATGATTAAATTCTTTGGCGGAGCGGACGGGACTCGAACCCGCGACCCCCGGCGTGACAGGCCGGTATTCTAACCAACTGAACTACCGCTCCGCAAAGAAGGCGTATTCTAGGTAGCTTTGAATTTTTCGTCAAGTTATTTTTTGAATTTTTCAAAAAAAAAGTTAAACTATAGACTTATTTACTTGTGTACACACTTCTTGTTTAGAATCATTATGAAAACAGAACACCATAAAATCACCATTACCAAAAAAGCTGAAATATCATCAACATGGTTAATTCCTGATGAATATCAATCAGTTCTGATTATTGCTCATGGTGCTGGGCACGATATGGATTCTGTATTTATTTCAAAATTACATGAAGGGATTGCAAAACATAATATTTTAACGGTTAAATTTAACTTCCCATACATGGAACAAGGCTTAAAGGCACCCAATACGCCTCATGTATTAGAAGAAACATGGCAACAAGTTATCAATACCGTTATAGAAAAAACGGGGGTTACCCGTAAACAAATTTTTCTTTCTGGTAAAAGCATGGGAGGACGCTATGCAACAATCCTTACATCAAAAGAAGATTTATATGCAGGCATTATTTTATACGGCTACCCTCTTCACGCGCCAGGAAAACCAGAAAAACCTCGATTCAATCATTTGAAAGTTATTCATGAACCGATGTTATTTTTTCAAGGAACTCGAGATTCTTTATGCCAATTAAAAGTCTTTGAACCCTTACTTGAAACGCTATCTCCCAAACCTACTTTACATATTATTGATGGCGCTGATCATTCGTTTAAATTACTAAAACGTATTGAGCGAACTGAACAATCTGTATTTGATGAAATGGTTCAAGCTAGTGCTGATTGGATTAAACATCAAGGGTAGACAGCCCTTTTAAAGGGTGAAAGGTACTATCGCTACTCCACTCTACGAAAGAAAAAAATTCTTAAATATAATTAGATTCACCTCCAATATATTTATAACAACACCTGATTTTGATACCTTATTAGATAAAATCAGCAGTACAACCCAAATTTTATTTAGGTCCTTACGTGGAAAATTTCACTCCGCTCTCAGCTTTGTTTGGTGGCGCCTTAATTGGCTTAAGCATAACCATACTTTTATTATTTAATGGTCGCATGGCGGGTATTAGTGGCATTATGAACGGCCTGTTCAACTCACCTAAAAATGAAGTTATTTGGCGATTTACATTTCTTTGTGGCCTGATCATCGGTGCCATTATTTTCCAATTTATGAGTCCTGATTTCTTTACCCCTCGACAAGGTTACCCCCTATGGTTGGTTGCGGTAGGTGGATTTTTAGTGGGGATAGGCACTCGCTTAGGCAACGGTTGTACCAGCGGCCATGGTATTTGTGGCCTTGCAAACTTATCTAAACGCTCTCTTTTTGCGACCCTCACCTTTATGCTGACAGGGATGGTCACTGTTTACATTATTAGGCACATGCTATGAAACAAGTTGTTGTTGCACTTGTCAGTGGTATCATTTTTGGAGTGGGATTATCCTTATCTCAAATGATAAACCCAAATAAAGTAATTAATTTTTTAGATATTTCTGGGCAATGGGATCCCAGTTTAGCTTTTGTGATGATGGGAGCTTTACTGGTTACGTTTATTTCTTTTAGATTAATTCTAAAGAAACCAGACCCTATTTTAGAAGAAGGCTTTCACTTATCTAAACGGACAGATATTGATAAATCGCTACTTGCTGGCGCTGCCATCTTTGGAATTGGCTGGGGAATGAGCGGGTACTGCCCAGGCCCTGCTGTTGCTGGTATAGGGACAGGTAATTTAGAAGCTTTTGTTATGGTTATTTCTATTTATGCGGGTTTCTTTTTTCAAAAATGGTTAGCTAATAGATCATAAATAATCTGGTAGGTTGGGTTAAATTTTTTAGCGTAGAAAAAAACGTAACCTGACATTCAAGCAAAAGTCAGATTACGTTATTTAACGGCTTTACTTATTAATTGTTAACCTGTCCTCATCCACATCAACTTTAACAACGTCCCCCGCAATAAAATTTCCTGCTAATATTTCATTGGCTAATGGATTTTCCAATTGATTTTGAATCGCTCGTTTTAACGGCCTTGCTCCATAAACAGGATCAAACCCAGCCTCACCTAATAAATCCAGTGCTTGCTCACTAATCTCAAAACCTACATCTCTGTCTTGTAATCGATCTTTTAAGTAAACAATCTGGTTTTTAGCAATCGCTCTAATCTGCTCTTGTCCCAGAGGATGAAATACCACGGACTCATCAATTCTATTGATAAACTCAGGCCGAAAATGGGTTGAAACAATATCCATCACTGCGGACTTCATTGCCTCATAATTTTCGGTACCCGATAACATCTGAATTTGTTCTGAGCCTAAATTAGAGGTCATGACAATAACTGAGTTTCTAAAATCAACCGTACGCCCCTGCCCATCAGTTAATCGCCCATCATCCAATACTTGTAAAAGTATATTAAATACATCTGGATGCGCTTTTTCAACTTCATCCAACAAAATCACTGAATAAGGCTTTCTTCTCACAGCTTCTGTTAAGTAACCACCTTCTTCATAGCCAACATAGCCAGGAGGTGCACCAATCAATCGTGCAACTGAATGTTTCTCCATAAACTCTGACATATCGATACGTACCAGAGCCTCTTCGGTATCGAACATAAATTCAGCCAGTGCTTTGCATAACTCTGTTTTACCCACCCCTGTTGGGCCTAAAAACAAAAATGATCCATTAGGCCTATTAGGGTCAGATAAGCCAGCTCTTGAGCGACGAATAGCATTACTGACCGCTTTTAACGCTTCCTGCTGACCAATAACACGCTCACCCAACTCACTTTCCATTCTTAGTAGCTTGTCTCGCTCACCTTCCATCATTTTAGAGACGGGAATTCCTGTCCATTTAGAAACAACCTCTGCAATTTCTTCTTCTGTTACTTTATTGCGTAACAATGTCATATCTTGCATTTCAGCCTGTGAAGCTAAGTCCAATTCTTTTTCTAGCCTTGGAATTTCACCATACTGAAGCTCAGACATTTTTGCTAAATCATTAGATCGACTTGCAGCCTCTAATTGAAAACGTGCTTGCTCCAGCTTTTCTTTAATTGAAGCAGAGCCTTGTAAAGCTGCTTTTTCTGCTTTCCATATTTCTTCTAAATCAGAGTATTCTTTTTCTAATTCACGAATAGCCGCTTCCAAAATTTTTAATCTTTTCTTGGAGGCTTTATCAGAATCTTTTTTCATCGCTTCACGTTCAATTTTTAATTGAATCAAACGTCTATCCAGCTTATCCATCACCTCGGGTTTAGAATCCATTTCCATCCGAATCCGACTACCCGCCTCATCTATCAAATCAATTGCCTTATCAGGTAATTGTCTATCTGATATATAACGATGAGATAAAGTTGCTGCCGCAACAATCGCAGGATCAGAAATATCGACACTATGATGCACTTCGTAGCGTTCTTTTAGTCCGCGTAAAATAGCAATAGTATCTTCAACTGTTGGCTCATCTACTTGGACTTTCTGGAAACGTCTTTCTAAAGCCGCATCTTTTTCTATATATTGACGATACTCATCTAAAGTAGTTGCACCTACACAATGCAATTCTCCACGTGCCAACGCAGGTTTTAGCATATTACCCGCATCCATAGCCCCTTCGCCTTTGCCCGCACCCACCATGGTATGCAATTCATCAATAAACAGAATGATTTGACCTTCTTGTTTGGACACATCATTCAATACCGCTTTTAGACGCTCTTCAAACTCACCCCGAAATTTTGCACCTGCAATTAAGGCTGCCATATCTAACGATAAAAGCTGCTTCCCTTTAATACCTTCTGGCACTTCTCCATTAACAATACGCTGTGCCAAACCTTCAACAATGGCTGTTTTACCAACACCTGGCTCACCGATTAATACGGGGTTATTTTTAGTTCTACGCTGTAAAACCTGAATCGTACGCCGAATTTCATCATCTCGGCCAATCACAGGATCTAACTTACCTTGTTCCGCTCTTTCAGTCAGATCAGTGGTATATTTCTTTAACGCTTGGCGTTGATCTTCAGCATTGGGGTCATCCACAGATTGCCCCCCTCTCATCTTATCAATTGCTTGTTCTATTGCTTGCTTATTAACACCGTATTTATTCAATTGTGTTTTTAAAGCACCTTTAGCCTCACAAGCCGCCAATAAAAACAGCTCACTAGAAATAAAATTATCTTGCCGTTGTTGTGCAAACTTATCCGTTAAATTAAGCATCCGCGATAAATCACTAGAAAGCTGAACATCACCTCCCGTTCCTGATACGGTTGCGAATTTTTCAATCTCTTGCACAATATCAGCGCGCATGGCACTGACATTTACCGCTGTTTGAATTAATAATGGTTTTATACTTCCGCCTTCTTGATCAAGAAGTGCAAGCATGACATGAAATGGTTCAATAAATTGCTGTTCTTTACCGACAGCTAAACTTTGTGCATCGCTTAATGCTTGCTGGAATTTACTGGTTAATTTATCCATTCTCATAATGGTTTACCCCTTCAATAAATTTTTTAATTAATTTAAATATGGGGGGAAGCCAATGAGTTTTCAAGTTTGGCTTAAAACAACAAGGCTTAACTCAGCTCAAAAAAACACGATAAAACAAACCTTTTACACTCAATCATAGAGTTTCAGAGCAGGCGAAATATTTTTCAAACCGAGGGGCTAAGCTGTAGATATACATAGGAAAACCATCCCTTAGGCATTGCGCTCTGTCAATGAATGCCGTAAAAAAGCAATACCTATTGTTTCTTTTTTAGCTTTCAGGCAATGCTTCAAATTCTTTTTTCTTATCTTCAAACCAGGCTTGCATTGCTTCAGGGTTTTGCATCAGTTTTTGTACTTCCATTATTGCTTTAAGATGGCCCTCATCTTGTTGTTGAAACATTTCCATACCATGTTGTTTACTCATTTCTACAATTTCTTCAAAAGAGTTAGCATTAAATTCTTTATCACATGCTCCACCAAGCTGTTTACAGTTCATCGTTTTCATATCTTTTATCCCTTCTTTTAATTTAAATTAATTTGCCAAAACCAGCTATGCAATACTCTTTTAATCTCAAAATATATTAAGATTAATCCCACTCTAACAACTTCCATTGATTAACTTTTAAGCCCTTATCTAAATCACTTCCTCTCACATCCATATCACCATCACCATTTGTATCAATCAGATAATATGAAGGCCCTGCAACAGGTACAATTTTCACCATATACAATTTGCCATTTTTACGAAATTCCTGAATCGTTTTTTCACCTCTACGAATAATTGTAATATCAGGCTCTAAAGTTTCACCACTTTGTACAGGCATGGGTAGTTCAGGTGGTTCAGGAGCTGCGACAAAATCAGCATCATTCTCAGCCAATACAACGGTTGAAACAAACATTAAACTTAAAGCTAAAAATTTGCGCATGATATTCCTCTTGTCCATCAATTAATAACGCCATGATATTACAGTTTTTATATTTTTACCTAAACAAGGCAAATTACAAATCAAAAATGGTGAATAATTTTACACACCCTTTATGACAATTTAATGACACAAACAGAATGAATCTGATTTTAATCAGTGTTTTTTGTTAAAATCATGGATTAACTAGCCGCATGAGTCATTATGAATAAACAATCTACACTTCCAAAGTTAGGAATCGACGGTCTAAAACAAAATTGGCGCAATGACTTACAAGCAGGTTTTTTTGTTTTTCTTATAGCACTCCCTTTATGTTTAGGTATTGCTATCGGCTCAGGGTTTCCCCCTTCAGCGGGCATTATTACTGCCATCGTCGGAGGATTATTAGTCTCACGCCTTAATGGTTCCTATATCGTCATCAATGGCCCAGCAGGTGGATTAATTGTCGTTATGCTAGCCTCTGTCGAGTCACTTAGTGATGGTGATATGATGTCTGGCTATCGTTACACCTTAGCCGCAGTAATGATTACAGGTTTGATACAAGTTATCATGGGGCGTTACAAACTAGGCAGTTTAAGTGCTTTTTTCCCCACGCCCGTTGTACACGGTATGCTTGCAGCCATGGGAATCAGTATTATGGCTCGACAGGCTCACGTTATGTTAGGAGCAACCCCCGAACCAGGCAGTCTTTTCTCCTCAATCGCACAAATTCCAAACAGTCTATTAAATTCAAATCCAGAAATTGCAACCATAGGTTTAATTTCATTTGCTATTTTACTTATCTGGCCATACTTAAAACAAACTAAAATGGGTAAAATCCCCGCCCCTCTTGTTGTTCTATTATTAGGTATGGGCTTAGCTCAATTTTTTGGTATCCAACATGATCATTATCACTTTTGGCAAGCTGACATACATGAACATTTAATTGCACGCCCTTTTTTAGTCGAAATCCCTACCGACTTTACTGAATATTTTTACCTTCCTGATTTTTCAAAAGTATTAACCTTTGATTTTTGGGTCGCAACAATCACTATTTGTATGGTGGCAAGCCTTGAAAGTTTATTAAGTGCAACAGCTGCTGAAAAAATAGATCCTTACAAAAGACCGACTGATTTAGATCGTGATTTATCAGCTGTTGGCCTAGGCAATGTTATTTCTGGGTTTTTAGGTGGCTTACCCATGATTGCTGAATTTGTACGGAGTTCTGCTAATGTAGAAGGTGGCGCACAAACAGGATGGGCAAATTTCTTTCATGGCTTAATATTGTTGCTTTTCGTTGTTCTATTTCCACATTTTATACACAATATTCCACACGCTTCTTTAGCAGCCTTACTTGTTTTTGTTGGTTACCGACGTGCGACGCCAAAAATATTTGCCGATGTTTTAGCCATAGGAAAAGACCAGCTATTTTTATTTGTAGTGACTATTTTAGCCGTATTAGCGACTAATTTATTAGTTGGCGTATTTTTTGGCGTATTTGTAAAACTATTACTACATTTGTCTCGCGGTGTATGGCTAGACAATATGTTTAAAATTCATTTTACTCTATCAGAACAGGGCAATAAAGTGACCGTTAAGATCGTTGGTTCAGCTTTATTCTCCAATTTCTTACCCCTTAAAAAAGCTGTCGATAATATTGGACCAGGCAAAGAAATTATTTTTGATTTTTCTAATGGCTACCTGATTGATCACTCAATCTTAGTTTATATCACCGAATTCTGTGCCCACTATGAAGATAATTGTGGAAACTGCAAAGTAGTAGGCCATCCTTTAGAAAAGTACTCTGACCATGATTTAGCGGTACGGTTAATGACGGCTGATGATAGAAAACAGCCTTAACGCCATATAAACCAACAAACTTAACTTTATTTTTAGGTCATATAACCTATTTTTTTCAAGAAATCTACAGGAACAACTTTTGGCATAAAAAATACTACTTTTAGCATATAAATGCTGAAGGGATTGATTCTTATTATCAGATATTATTCTCACCCATGTTGTGAATTTAAACTCACACCATTTTTGAGATAGTTGAGGAGACTATCAAACTGATAACAATCAATCCAAGATAAGGTCTAGATATGAATAACAACCTTCTACTTGCTTCAATTATAGCGAGTCAAGTATTAAGCTTTAACGCCATAGCACATGATTCTGATAAAAAGTGTCAGGTTTATAAAGCAGCAAGAGTTTTTGATGGCAACATTTTACACACAGATGCTGCAGTCATGATTAGCCATGGAAAAGTGAAACAAGTCGGCCCAGCAGATTCATTCGATCGCCGTTGTTCAAAAGTAAAAGATTTAGGTGATGCGACTATTTTACCTGGATTTATTGAATCTCATGCTCACATCACTTTTCAAAATGTGCCAAAAGAAATTGTACTAAAACATGGTGTAACCACTGTTCGTGATACTGGTGGGGCGCTACATTTTCCCGAAGGAGGAAAAGGTAAATTACGCTTATTAAGCTCAGGCCCTATTATACAAGCGACAGGCGGCTACCCAAATAACTTGTTTGGTGGCGGTGGAGATAACCATCATGCAAGCAATATTGTTGCATTTGAAGCCGACACTCCTGAACAAGGCCGCCATTTAGTTAATCATTTTTATGAAGCAGGCGCTGTTATCATTAAAATTGCTTTAGAGCCAGGTGGTGAGCACGGTGCACCTTGGGCCGGCGGTCACGGACATGGCACTACATCTAACGAACCTTGGCCAATTATGAATCAAGAAACTGTTGATGCAATCGTAGATGAAGCGCACTTTTTAGGTCTAAATGTTACAGCACATGTTGGTGAAAATACAGGTGTTCAACGGGCGTTAATCGCAGGCGTAGATGAGTTTACTCATATCCCTTGTGCGCCAATTGAGCCGGCTTTACTTCATCAAGCCGTTGATCAAGGCGTCAAAATGGTAACAACATTAGATACGCTTTCTAGCTGTCATGGTATTGATACCAACACCCACATTTTGAATCACGCCGGAGCTAATTTTATTTATGGTTCTGAAATTGGTCATAATGATGTACCTTGGGGCATTAATGCTGAAGAAATGCACCGTATTTTACATCTAACTAGCGGTGAAGAGGTTGAGTTTGAAGAAGTACTTAATATCTTTAAAATGGCAACCTCTAAAGCGGGTGAAAACTTGGGTATTCCAGGGCTAGGTACTTTAACTGAAAATGCACCTGCAGATATTATTGCAGTAAAAGGTAACCCTTTCTTAAAATTCAAACCTCTTGAATATCCTGATTTAGTTATTTCAGGTGGAAAAGTTGTTGTAAATAATTTTAAAAAAAGTAAGTCTAAATAACTCTAAATAAAAACCAGTGAGGATATCTCTTCACTGGTTTTTTATCCCCACTACAAAATCAATACCTTACAACAAGAATTGTACCCACCTAACATTCATACCCTTAGTTAAATTAAAAACAATGGCAATGATTTAAATAATGCTATGGTAGTCTCCAAAATAAAACAAGATTAAGGAGAGCCTTTCATGGCTTTAGTTTCACTACGTCAACTTTTAGACTATGCCGCAGAACATAGCTTTGCTGTTCCTGCATTTAATGCCAGCAATATGGAACAAGTACAAGCTATTATGCAAGCGGCTGATGCTTGCAATAGCCCTGTTATTATTCAAGGTTCAGCAGGTGCCAATAAATATGCAGGTGAAGTATTCTTACGCCATTTAATTATTGCTGCCATTGAACAATATCCGCATATTCCTGTCGTTATGCATCGGGACCATGGCCCTTCACCTACCATTTGCGCTCAAGCCATACAGTCAGGTTTTAGCTCAGTTATGATGGATGGTTCATTACAGGAAGATATGAAAACACCGTCCACCTTTGAATACAATGTAAAGGTTACACGTACTGTTGTTGATATGGCACATGCTTGCGGGGTATCGGTTGAAGGTGAAATAGGTTGTTTAGGCTCATTAGAAAATGTATCAAAGAAAAGCAAATTACTAACAGATCCGGATGAAGCGGTTGAATTTGTTAATCAAACACAAGTTGATGCCTTGGCAGTTGCCATTGGAACCAGTCATGGTGCTTATAAGTTTAGCAAACCACCCACAGGGGATGTGTTAGTTATTGATCTTTTAAAAACATTACAACAACGCCTCCCCAACACTCACTTTGTTATGCATGGCTCAAGTTCTGTTCCCCAAGACTGGCTAAAAGTTATCAATGAACATGGTGGAGATATACCACAAACTTATGGTGTGCCTGTGGATGAAATTATTGAAGGGATAAAGTACGGCGTTCGCAAAGTAAATATTGATACCGACTTACGTATGGCTTCAACAGGAGCTATTCGCCAATTTATAGCTCAGCAGGAAAATGTAGCTGAACTAGATTCACGTAAAGTATACAAAGCCGCCAGAGATGCAATGCAAGCTCTCTGCCAAACACGTTATCAGGCATTTGGTAGTGCCGGCCATGCAGATAAGATTAAAGCAATTTCATTAGCTAAAATGGTAGGACGCTACTAGAATATCGCCATTAATCCTAGTTAAACAGGTTTATCACAGTATGAATAGACGTATAACTCTATTCATACTAACCCCTCTATTAAAGTGCTAAGTACAGCTTCGAAAAAAACATTCTGATACTCTGTATTAACCCAAAATTTCTGGCATTTTTCACTCTTCAGGTTTTCGATAACAAACAGTTTTGGACTGCTTATTCCGAGCTTCACGATTATCGTGAATTAACCAGCAAGTTTCACATCAGAAACTTGGTAAACAACCAGTTCATTTTCACCGCAATAAGCTTCGTACAAAAAGAATTTGGCGGAAGGTGTTGACCTATTAGTTGCTGTACCATCAACTCTAAATACTGGGCTAACTTGCCTGTTCCATGTCAGACCTACGAATGAAAATGTATTTCTCAGCTAGATAAACATAGCTTTAGAGAATAAGGTAAGTTGATAGCCAAATAATAAGGTGATGTCACCGTTAAGTGTGGATTTTGTAGTTCTTAAGCCCTGCAGCATAAGTATCTACACTAGTCTTTTCTGTAACTATTCGCCCTATAAAATAGGGCTTTAGCTCTTGGCTCCTTCTCCCCAAGCGGGGAGAAGGCTGGGATGAGGGGAAGAAAAAATACTTTCTTCTTCATTATTCTTTTTCTCTTTAAATGACAGAGCAAAGAAAGGTTGCAGAAGAACACTTTTATTTTATTCTCCTCACCCCAGCCCTCTCCACCAGGAGAGGGAGCAAGAGCCAGGCTCAACCTATTGTTATTTATAGCTTATAAACTTGTGTAGATACCTATGCACTTGGAGTGAGGGCTTTTAGGAGCCTCTTCAACTTTTCAACACTTAACGGTGACATAGCCAATAATAAAGCTCTTTGGGGTACATCTAGTTTGACTTTCTTACTGTTATTTCAACTCAGGTTGTTTGATTGATATTGGCACCCTTGTCAGCACCGCAACCGTTTTTGCCACACCAAAATTCATCACCACAACCCGTCATTGCCAATAGAACCACTGTAATTAAAAAAACTCTCATAATCTTCTCCCCCTCAGGATTTAAGTATTTTTAAAGTTTACTAAATATCTGTATATCAAGGAAAAACTACCACATAAATAACTTGCTGAATTCAACGCCAGAATTACACATGATGCCGTCCTATTTTCAGCAAGATTAACTTTGCAATAGAAGAACTAGATCAAGTTGATTTTGCTCGTTATAACAAAAAAAGTAAAGCTCTGTTACTGCATTAATTTTTGTGGCTATCGTCTGTGCTTCCATTTTCTACTCTCAACTCTGCAAACATCAGAACCAAGCTTTAACTCTTTCGCCTCGTTCCTATTTTCGTACGGACTTTGATAAAGCGATGTTCATTTTTTCACGTCAAATCCTTATTTTTCATAGGGATATATTCACCGTAGCGAGCTTACTTTCTTCAAATCAAACTGGCTTCACAGCATTCAATTTCAGCCCTTTCAAACAATTAATTTCTTTTCTGTTACTGATTCTCAAAGAAAACAAATAACTCGACTACAGTTTTAATAAAAACGATACAGCCCCTAGCCGCAAAATCAGGAGGTTTTTTAAGATAGATTTATCAACTTAAAAATATCTGTCTGGAAATTTTTGTTAGGCTGGTTTTTGAAAAATCCTAGCTTTAACTAAACCACCTAAAAGCTCTAAAGTAGTTTTATTATTAGTTTGTAACCTATCAAATATTGTAGGGTCTATTGCACGACTTTCTCGTGCCATTGCCCACATTTTAAGACCCCTTATTCGCTTTTTTGGTAATCCAGTTTTAATGAGGTTTTTAGCGTTCTTTTGATTCATAAGTTCTGTCGGTTCTATTATAAGTAAATAGCCTTCAGGCAGTACACTTTCCCACATTATATTCAATGCATCTTCTTTATCATCAAGTACTGCGAGTAAAGATGCCGCTGAAATTACATTAGCCTTTTTATTTGTTAAATACGTTAGGTCACCAACCTCATAGTTTGCTTTTGTTCTATGCCATTTATTAAGGCGTCGAGCTGCTTTAATCATGGAGGCATCAGTATCTATACCAGTTACATTATATAGTTTATTTGCTGCCAATCTTGATACCAATCCTGGGCCACAACCCAAATCAATCCATGTTTTTCCATCCCCTAATGGTAAGGCATCTACCGCTTGTCTATGTAAGTCACTATAAAACTCGGCACCTTGTAACCATGTGAATAATACTGCGCCTATCATTCTTTTTCCCTTGTTTTTAAACCCCTAACCGAGAAGCTCAGGAGCGTTTTTTTGAGATCGCTTTCTCATCTTAAAAACATCTGTCTGGAACTTTTTGTTATCGGATTTTTGATGACAGAGAGTTTTGGACGGATACTTCTGAGCTTTGCGGTTATAAAACTTACGGCAAGAATCAGATTATCTTTCTGCGCTCAATTTAAAGAAATATCAATCACCGCCACCGCAGCCGCCACTACTCCCCCCATCGGCACCTGCTGAGTCATCGCTACCCCACCCTTCAGAACCAGATGAACCACTAAAACATCCTCCACCACCAACGTTAATATGTCCCGCACAATACGTACCGTTATTTTGATTTGTACAGTTCAATGTATATTTAAAGCCATCATCAATTTTAAGCTGTGAATCTAATGCAAAAAGAAGTGGCAATTTAATAGATCCACTTGGAGATAATTTTTCTCTATAACAAGAGATTTTCCATGCTTTTTTGATTCCTATTGTAGCCTTTCTCTGTGTGGACATTCCTTCAGCGGGGGTATGATGTAAAAAACGATTAAGTGCTTTCCCACAAAACGCCTCATACATCTTAGTAAACAAGATAAATTCATGCCATGCAATATCTACTACCTGTGAAGGCATAGATACCAATGATCTTCCAGCAATATTACAAACATAAAAATACTCTCTTAGCCCATTAATAACTAATTCCGCTTGTTCTTTACTTAAATGAGGATATTTTTCGATAACTTTAATTGTTATAGTTTCAGGAAATTGATAGGAATCAATAAATTTTTCTCTCTTAGATGCAAGTGATATTTGATAAATTCCATAAATTCTTAGTAACATCCAACCAATAATCAGTCCTATAATAATAAAAAATATTGATATGCTTGACATGCTTCAACTCCTTTTAAATATAACGAGGCCGTAGAAAAAACCATAAATAGCAGTTCAACCAAGTCTCTCTATCGTTTTTTTAATTTTCAACATTATGCCCAACTTTTTATCTAACATCTACCTTTTCCTTTTCTTGCTTGGTACATCTAGTCTGTAGACTGCTTAATTCTGTTTTCTGTGGCTCTTTACTCTGCGTTATCTTCCGTTTATGCCGCTATCTTCCCATAATTAGCCAGTTTCTCTATATTCTGGATCAGGCAGAACAATTTCCATTGTGCATTAACTTTGGTGTTGCCTCGCAGGCTAAATCGTTTCAATCCTTTATTACTGGTGATATTCCCAAACACTGGTTAATCACCAAGGATGGCGTGAAGCAGATAATGCAGGAGCAATTATCTGTCTACTACGGACATTCTGTGGCTGTAGACTTGTTTGCCTTTCTGGCTATCTACTCTTATTTTCATCCAGTCTGTATACGGGCTACCTGCTTTATTCAGAATAAAGGAGACTTGTCGACCTCGACCATTACTTGAATCGGTTGCCGCTGGATTCTCATGCATTTTGTTTTAAGTTCACACAGGGCCGACAGAATAATCACTTGGAACTACAGAAAGTGAACCAAGATATACTCTTGGTTTTTCCTTTTTCAAAAAATTATTGAACATTCCTTAAGCCTTGGAGGTTTATAACCAGTTATTCACAAGTTTTCGCCTATCTCAATATCAATAATTAGCAATATTTGAGCATAATGTATATTTATCTAACCGTATAACACGCTCATTGTCGAGTTATACAGATGCAATATAAATACAACTACTCCAATATATTGAGTTCACTTGGTACAAAATAAATATATTCCAACGAAAAATCAGCCTGTAAAAAAGCAAGAAAACTCCCTGCTATCCTTTAAGCACTCTTTTAGCTTCATCCCAAAAAGCATCCAATTCTGCCAATTCACAATCCAGCAGAGTTCTTTCTGAGGCTGCAACTTGTTGCTCAATATAATTAAAACGTTTACTAAATTTTTTAGTTGCTTGCTTTAGCGCAATTTCTGGATTTACTTTTAAATGCCGTGCCAAATTAACAGCGACTAACAATAAGTCGCCTACTTCTTCTTGAATATGAGCTTGGTCATTCTCTTCCCAAGCTTCTTTAACTTCTTCAAGCTCTTCCATAACCTTGTCAAAGACAGGTTCAACTTCTGGCCAATCAAAGCCATGATTTGCGGCTTTATCTTGTACCTTTTCGCATTCTAGTAGAGCAGGAAGGTTGCTCGGTACACCAGCCAATACACTTTTGTCTTTAATAGCTTTTCCCTGCGCCTGTTTTTCCTTTTCTTTGGCTTCATCCCAGGCTTTTTGTCTTTCTTCATCACTGTTATATACGGTATCGCCAAAGACATGGGGGTGTCGATTGACCATCTTTTCTGATATGGCTTCTGCTACTTGTTCAAAATTAAACAAGCCTTGTTCTTCTGCTATCTGAGAATGAAAGACGACTTGCAATAGAAGATCTCCTAATTCTAATCGTAAATCATCTAAATCATTTCTTTCAATAGCATCTGCCACTTCATACGCTTCTTCTATGGCATAAGGCGCTAGAGAACTAAAATCCTGTTTTAAATCCCATGCACAACCCGTTTCTGGATGGCGTAACTGTGCCATGATGGAAAGTAGTTTTTCTGTATTTTTTAAATTCAAGATTTAGAACCAGAGGTAGAGCGGACTTTAGTCCGCTATAAGATATATTTTTTGAGAGCGATTCTCACCATAGTAAGTAAGTGTTTAAAATTATCCTAACAATTTGAATTAAAACATTTTTGGAAGTGAGGCTTCAGCCTCGCAAGTTCAGGCGAGGCTGAAGCCTCACTTCCAAATGTTAGAATAAATATAGTTACCTACTTATTGCGGACTGAAGTCCGCTCTACATTCAATAAAACTTTAGAATGAGCTTCCGAAGCTTTCTTTATAGCGCGCTTTAAATGAATCCATAGTAAATTTATGATTCTGCGTACCATGATGTTCAATCTTAATTGAACCTAATAAGGAGGCTATGCGACCTGTTGTTTCCCAATCCAACTCATTCATTATTCCATATAACAAACCCGCTCTATATGCATCACCACAACCGGTTGGATCAGCTAGTTCTTTAGCTTTTGCTGATGGAATTTCAATACATTTTCCATCCGTATAAATTTTAGAACCATCACCCCCCATTGTTACGATCAAGGCATCCACTTTTTCAGCGATTTTCTCTAGCGTTAAACCTGTGCGTTCTTGCATTAATTCTGATTCATAGTCATTAAATGTTGCATAAGTCGCTAAGTCTAAAAGCTCTAGTAATTCAGCCCCATCAAACATGGGCATACCTTGACCTGGATCAAATATAAAAGGAATTTCTTGCTCTACAAATTCTTTAGCATGTTGCTGCATTCCTAATTTTCCATCAGGCGAAACAATACCTATACTAATATTTTCAGCATCGAATACTGAACTTTCATGTGACAAGTTCATTGCACCAGGGTGAAAGGCCGTAATCTGATTATCATCTTCATCCGTTGTAATATACGCTTGGCCTGTATATTCACTGTCCATTGTTTTAATATATTTTGTAGATATTTTACAGCTGTTTAACCATTGGGCGTATGGTTCAAAATCATGCCCTACTGTTGCCATAATCGCTGGATTCTCACCTAACAAGTTTAAATTATATGCAATATTCCCTGCACAGCCCCCAAATTCTCGACGAATCATGGGCACCAAAAAAGAAACATTTAGCATGTGAACCTTCTCTGGCAAGATATGATTTTTAAATTTATCATGGAAAACCATAATAGTATCGTAAGCCATAGACCCACAAATTAATGCACTCATTTTGTTCCTCTTAAATTTTAACTAAAATTAATAACCACGTTGCTATCGCTAGCATAATTGACATCATAACCGCTGCTGAACCAATATCCTTTGCTCGCCCCGCTAACTCATGAAATTCTGTACCTACCCGATCAACGACAGCCTCAATTGCTGAATTTATTAACTCAACAATCATAACCAATACCACTGAGGCAATTAGCAATATTCTTTCTACATTATCGTTAGTCAACCAAAAAGCCAAAGGTACAGCAACAATAAACACTATAACCTCTTGCCTAAAGGCTTCTTCATGCTTCCATGTTGCTTTAAAGCCAGCGATAGAAAAGAAAATTGCATTAATAAAGCGCTTTACCCCTTTCTCATTGTAATAAGTCATCTCAACTTATTCCTCAATCATGGCCTGATATGCTTTCGCATCCATTAAATTATCTAGTTCTGATAAATTATCGGCTTTAATACAAAATAACCACGTATCGTAAGGCTCATCATTAACCTGCTCTGGTGCATCCGCTATGGCTTCATTAATGGCAACCACAGTCCCTGTTACAGGACTAAATAAATCAGATGCTGTTTTAACCGATTCAACTACAGCACATTGTTCACCCGCATTTAACTGCTTACCAACTTCGGGTAATTCTACATAAACTAAATCACCTAATTCCTCTTGGGCAAAATCTGTAATACCAATACGGATGATATTATCATCCTCTGCTTTTGACCATTCGTGACTCTTTGCATATTTTAAGTTTTCTGGCAGTTCACTCATTTTAATCTCTCAATTACACTAAATTATGATGTAAAGGATAACGCGCTATTGATTAAAAACAACAAAAATATTTATTTCAGCTAAAAACACACCGTATAATTCTAAATATTCCTTTCTAATGGCCTCTATATGAAACGTTATCCATGGGTTTTATTATTTTGTTTTATGTCTTTTCTCTGCGCATCTGTTGTTGCCTCAGATGATGACGATGAAAATGAACTAAATCCTACACAAATAATTAATGGTCAAGTCGTTATTCATTTGGATGAAGAATCTCAAGAAATATCAGGGCTTAAAACTCAAGTATTCAAAACAATTGAGTTACAACAAGAACTAACAAGCTTTGGAAAAGCGATTAGCATAAGTCCTTTACAGTCTATTCTTAATAAATACCTCACTGTATCAGCAAAACAAGCCAATGCAAAAGCACGTTTAGCAAGTACAGAAAAAACCATTGCTCGCTTGCGTAATTTACATAAAAACAAAGCTGTTTCTAGTCAAAAATTACAGCAAAAACAATCCCAATGGCTGTCAGATAAAACTATTTATGATGAAATGGTTTTTCAAAATAAACAGATTATTAGTGACAGTCGCTTGCAATGGGGAAAAACATTAACACTTTGGAGTACGGGTAGACATTCGGCTGACTTTGATAAATTAAAATCAGGCCAATCATCTTTGCTTATCATTAATTTACCTGCAGGTTCACCTCCACTGAACAAAGTTAAAACTATTTTAATCAGTCCAAAAGGTGATCGTAAAACTGCATTTAAAGCCTATTTGATTAGTCTATTACCTAACATCGATCAATTTTCTCAGGGGCTACAATATAGCTTTATAACAGAGAACCCATCTATAAAACCTGGGGTGAATGTTACAGCATGGATTCCTAAACAACAGAATTCACTAACAGGCATCGTTGTTCCTGAATCAGCTATGGCTTGGCATCTAGGGCAATCTTTTGTTTTTTTAAAAATTGATGATGAACAATTTATCCACCAAAACATTATCAATCCGATCAAAGTGTCTGAAGGTTATTTTATTACTGAGCAATTAACTGACAATGAAGAAGTTGTAGTGACAGGTACTCAAATGCTGTTGTCGCATGAATTTAGATCACAAATTCCTGATGAAGATGATGATTAACATCCACGCAAAAATGTTTAAAAAACATGGGCTTTCTAGCCGTGATTGCTCTGCTGCTTTTCGGTCGCGGCCAGAGGCCCCTCCTACCCATAAAAATCAGTATCTCGCCAATGATTTGTATATAACCCTGTTTAATTAAAAACAATATGCTATCAACTCTAGTCCGTTTTTCAATTCGATTTTATGGCGTAGTTATCGCCTTGGCTATCATTCTACTTTTCTATGGTAGCTTCCGCTTTTCCTCTGCGGGTCTTGATATTTTTCCTGAGTTTTCACCTAAACAAGTGATTATTCAAACGGAGTCCCCTGGCCTATCCTCTGAGCAAGTTGAGATTTTAGTCACGCAACAAATAGAAACTAGTATTAGTGGTTTAATTGGTCTTAAGTCGATCCGCTCAGAATCTATACAAGGCTTATCTATTGTTACTGCCTTATTTGAAGAAAGCAGTGATATTTATAGAAACAGGCAATTAGTCAGTGAGCGTTTAAGCAGTTTAGCCAGTCGTTTACCTAAAGGTGTAGAAACGCCGATTGCAGTTCCCTTATCTTCATCTTCGGCCACTGTATTAACCATTGGTTTAAATTCTGATAAAAAAAGTTTAATGGAATTACGTAGTCTAGTTGACTGGACTATTGTGCCTCGATTACTGGCCGTTCCCGGCGTTGCTGATGTTAATATTTTTGGTGGAGAAGTCCAGCAATTACAAATTCAAATAAAGCCCTCTCAACTGCATCGTTTTAACTTGGCTGTTGAAGATATTGTTAATGCAGCTAAGCAAGCTGGCAATATTCAAGGCGGTGGGTTTATTGAAAATGAGAATCAGCGTTTTACCATTCAAATTTCAGGGCAAGCCAACAGCCCAGAGCAATTTAAAAAGATCATTATAAAACGTCAAGCAGGTATTAATATAACTTTAGGTGATGTTGCTGATATTACTTATGCTGCTGAACCGCCTATTGGTGCTGCCCAAATAAAAGGTCAACCAGGCATAGTCATGATGATTATTGGCCAGTTTGGAGCCAATACTTTATCTGTTTCCAGACAAGTAGAAGAGGCTTTAACTGAATTTGATGATATTTTCAGCAAACAGGATATTAACTTTTACCCGCGTTTATTTCGCCCTGCTGATTATATTGAAACGTCCTTATCTAACTTATCTGGCCATTTATTAATTGGTGGCTGTTTCGTTGTTATTGTGCTTTATCTGTTTTTATTTAACCTGCGTACAGCGCTTATCTCAGCCACAGCCATTCCTTTATCACTTATTACTGCCATTATCATTTTGATAGAAAGTGGCATTAATCTAAACATTATGGTGTTAGGTGGATTAGCAATTGCCTTGGGTGAAGTGGTGGATGATGCCATTATCGATACTGAAAATATTTTCCGTCGATTACGAGAAAATCGTCTACTTTCACAACCTAAAGCAATAGCCACAGTGGTTTATGACGCATCAATGGAAGTCCGCAGTTCTGTTGTTTATGCCAGTTTTATTGTTGCTCTAGCCTTTGTTCCACTATTAACTTTATCTGGTGTTGCGGGGCGATTATTCTCTCCTTTGGGATTATCTTACATTCTTGCCATTTTAATGTCTTTAGTCGTAGCGTTAACACTAACACCCGCGCTATGTTATGTATTCCTTGGAAAAAGCTCCCAACAATTAAACGACGAACAAGACCCACCGTTAATTCAATGGCTGAAACCTCGTTATAAAACAGCTTTAGAATGGGTGAACCACCATTTTAAAGGTGTTATGAGCGTTAGCATTATTATTTGTCTGCTAGGGCTTTTTACACTATTTAATCTGGAGAATAAGTTTTTACCCGAATTACGTGAAGGCCATTATATTGTTCATACCACCAGCATTCCTGGTACATCATTACAGGAATCGATTCGTATAGGTTCACTGTTAACAAAACAGTTTTTACAGATCCCTGGAATAGAATCTGTTTCTCAATGGGCAGGACGAGCCGAACGTGGCGCAGATACTTTTGGTAGCCACTATAGTGAATATGAAGTGCGGCTAATGCCTCTTTCTGGCGCAGAACAACAGCAAGTTTTGGATCGTTTAAGGGATATATTGGATGATTTTCCAGGCATATTATATGAAGCGAATACTTTCTTAACCGAACGTATTGATGAAACCATTTCTGGCTATACCTCCCCCGTTGTCGTTAATATTTATGGTCATGATTTAAACCTTCTGGATAAAAAAGCACAGCAAGTAGCAACGCTGATGCAAACAATTCCCGGAGCAACCGACATTCAATTACGCTCACCTCCTGGCACACCGCTTATCCAGATTCACCTGAATCAAGATAAACTTAATTTCTGGGGTATACAGGCGACAGAAGTTTTACAGACCATACAGGCTGCTTACGCAGGACATAGCATCGGCATGCACCTGCAAGGTAATCATCGCTATAATATTAGCCTGACTTTAGGCCCCGAATTACGTCGTAATACTGAATCAATTACGCAGCTCCCAATCCGAACACTTACTGGAAAATTAATAAACCTCGGCGAGCTGGTTGATATTAAACATAATGAGGGGCGTTACAATATTTTGCATCAAAACGCCCAAAGGCGACAAAGCATCACCTGTAATGTTACCGGGGATGACATGGCTTCATTTATGCGGGAACTTAAAACACGAATTACTAATAATATTAGTTTTGAAGACAATACCTACCCGGAGTTTACCGGAGCAGCGGTTGAACAGGCACAAGCTAAACAGGACCTAATATTACATGCGCTACTCGCCAGTGTAGGTGTGCTAATTTTTATTTATATTGCAATCAATAATTTACGCCATGTCGGGATTACCTTAGTCAATATCCCCTTTTCACTCATAGGCGGAATGATTGCTGTTATCCTAATGGATGCAACCCTGTCCATTGGTTCTATTATTGGTTTTATTACCTTATTCGGCATTACTGTGCGCAATAGCATAATGCTGCTATCCCATTACCAATACCTTGTTGAACAGGAAGGCTTACCGTGGAATTTAGCAACAGCTTTAAAAGGTGCACAAGAACGCTTACCTTCTATATTAATGACCGCATTAGTCACTTCGTTAGCAATGGCCCCGATTGCATTTAATAGTGATAATCCCGGGCTGGAAATTATGGGACCTATGGCCACCATTATCATTGGAGGACTAGTCTCTTCTACCTTACTTAACTTATTACTTCTACCCTTAATGCTATTAAGATATGGTAAGTTTAAATAACAATCGTTAAAAAAGCGTAACTACTCAGCAAATTCCGACATCATAAGTTGTTGATTTTTCGTAGGATGGGCAAAGCTTGCGTGCCCATCTTGCTCGCAGGAAGGTAAAAATGATGGGCACACTGCAT